>Ga0194133_10000011_pt1:280000-357716 | contig 357716 bp, 344 predicted proteins | sample TA2KigOf40mmetaG_FD_155448 | JGI IMG/M metagenome (GOLD analysis project Ga0194133, IMG submission 155448) | Freshwater microbial communities from Lake Tanganyika, Tanzania - TA2015055 Kigoma Offshore 40m | ecosystem: Environmental > Aquatic > Freshwater > Lake | place... | reverse complement strand
CCGTCGCCGGCGTAGCCCCACGTCCAGACGGCACCGGAGGCGTCGAGGACGCCGGCGGCGAAGCCCTCGGCGTAGATGCGGCTGTCGGCGTCGACGGTGATGCCGGTCACGCGGTCGGCCACCACGGCCTGCTTGTAGAGGTTCACGGCGCTGCCGGTCGCGTACGCGGTGGTGATGCCGAGCTGCCGGTAGATGTTCGTGCCCCAGGCGAGTACGCGCCCCGTCGAGGTGAGGGCGAACGTGGCGGCCGGCCCCGCGTCGATGTCGAGGATCGTCTCGCCGTCGTTGAGCGTGGCGTTGACCACGGCGAGCGGCGTGGTGACCGGCGTCGTCGCCGTGTTCGCGCCGACCTGCCCGTGGGTGTTGTTGCCCCAGCCGTACATGAGGCCACCCGCGCAGAGGACGGTCGCGTGGTAGTAGTAGACGGAGCTCCAGTAGAGGGCCCCGCTCGTGACCTCGGTCGGCGTGCAGCCGGCACCCGGGAACACGAGGAGCGTCGGCGTGCTCGCGGCGGTGGCGTTGGCGGCGGAGCGCCCGAGGGGATGGCGCGTGCTCTGGGACGAAGTCGAGGGCAGCGCGCCCCACGAGTACACGCCCGTCGCGGTGCGAGCGAACGCGGTGAAGCCCGTGGCCGAGACCTGAACGACACCCGTCGGCGCCACGCCGCCGACGGTGTTGGCGTCCACGAGCTTGACGGGCGTCGCCGATACGACGGCGATGTCGCTGCGCGCGAGCTCGCCGTGGGAGTCGTTGCCCCAGGTCCAGACGGCGCCGGTGGAGTCGGCGGCGAGCATGAAGTCGTAGCCGACGGCGATGCCGACGACGGTGGTGCCGCTGAGCGCCGCGACGGCAGTGGGCGTGTAGCCCTCAACGGGTGCGCCGCTGATCGCCCCGGAATAGCCGGACGTCGAGCCCTGTCCGGTGCGCCCCTGCCAGTTGAAGCCCCACGTGTAGACCGTCGTGGTGCCGGCGCGCCTCGTGAGCATCGCGTAGGTCGTGTAGGTGCCGCTCGAATTGACCGAGCTGTACCCGGCGAGCTCGACGATCACCTCGCCGGCTGCGGGCGTCCACGTGTGCCGGACGGGATAGGGGTATGTCGAGTTCCAGTACCAGAGCTCGTGCGCGCCGGTCGTGGCGTTGGCGACCGCGGCGAGCACGCCGGAGGCGCGCGCCGTCTCGGAGAAGAAGAGCGGCGTGCCGCCGTCGAAGGCGCTCATCGTGCCGAGCTGCTCGGTCCCGTTGGCGAAGGCCTTGGTGGCGGTGAGTTTGCTGACCGGCGCGGCGAGCGTGCCCTGCGCCGTGAGCGAGCCGCCGCCGCCGGGAGCCGAGGTCGTGACGGTGGTCGTGCCTCGGACCATCGTGCCGTACAGCGCGGAGTTGAGCGTGGTGCCATGGGCTCCCCAGGTGTGGACGTTGTTGCCCGGCACGGCGGCCGAGGCGGCCGCTGCGGCTGCGAGAGCGGAGGCGGAAGCCACAAGTGCGAGAGCGCAGCGAACTCTTTGACGACGAACCCGTTTCATCTCCTGCGGGCGAATGATACGCACGTGGCGAGGGCGAGATGTGGGCTGGAGCAGGCTCTTCACCCGCCACCCGATCCCGCCCGGTGCGGGTATCCTGCAGCGCAGTAGGGTCGTAGCTCAATTGGTAGAGCACCGGTCTCCAAAACCGGGGGTTGCAGGTTCGAGTCCTGCCGGCCCTGTGCGTCTCTTCGCAGCACTCTCCGCGTGAGGGTCCGCGTTGAGGGTCCAAGCCCATTGCGCCAGTCCTCGGAAGCCCTCCGAGCGGCGTCAGGCACTCGAATCGGCGCGTGGGTAGGGCCGGAGTACGACTAGGGGTAGGCTTGCGCCTGCCCGCGCTCCCCTAGGTTGCGTCGACCCTGCGGAGCATTCGTGTCGAATGCGAGCGCCGCCGCCAGGAGTGCCGGCAGCGCGACGACGATCACGCCGCTTGGTGATGAAGCGAACCCACGGGCCCGCGTTGCGGTTGCGTTTGACCTCGAAACGAGGGCGATGCGTGCCGATCCAGCCGTACTTGATGCAGAGTGTCAGCCGGTTGAGCATGTTGCCGATCGTCGCTCGGAGCTGCTGGCACGTGATGCCGACCCGACGCGGAGCAGTCGTGTGCGATTTCGGGCCCGTCTGGTTGCGGCGACGAGCCTTGAAGTGGTACCGCTCGTACGTCTGATGCGTCTTGGAGAGCTCGACGAAGATCGGATTCGTCGCCCATAGCGGGACGATGAACTTCGGATCAATCGTTGCGCTTAGCGATTGCATCCGCTCGCAGGCAGTCGTGGTCGGCAGCGAGCAGCGGAAGCGGAGCTCGTGCTCGCCCTCGGCGATCTCGACGAAGCTCTCGAAGTCGGTGCTGCCGCCACAGTGCTTGCAGATGGGAACCTTGTCGCGATCAATGCCGGGTGGTGGCTTCTGGCGAGTGCGACGGCTGGTTCCCCGGGGTGCAGCCGGGCCCCGAGCTCGACGCGGCGCTCGAGATGATCGCCCGCTCCGCCGAGGAGGCGGGTCGCGACCCGTCCGCGATCGGGATGGAGGGGCGCCTCAACGGGCGCCCCGACATCACGCGGGACGAGATCCAGGCGATCACGGGCGCGTGGCGCGATGCGGGGGCGACCCACATCTCGATGGACACGATGGGCCTGGGCCTGACGTCGCCCGACGGGCACCTTGGGGCGCTCGCGCAGGTCGTGGACGCGCTCGGGCTCGCCGCCGGCTGAGGCCGCGCTCAGGCCCCGTCGAAGACCACGACCTGCCGCGCCGCCTCCGACGTGCGGATGCGGTCGAAGGCCGTGTTGACGTCGTCGAGTGCGATCCGCTCGATCATCTGGTCGAGCATCAGGTCGCCGGACTCGAGCCAGCCCACGATCTTCGGCCAGTCGCGCTGCGGCACGAACGTGCCGTACCAGGAGGCGGCGATCGCCCGCTCCTCGACGATCATCGGCATCGTCGCGATCTCGGTCAGCTCGTGGGCCTCGACCATCCCGATCAGGGTGGTCTGGCCGCCGCGGCCCGTCATCCGGATCGCCTGGTCGATGGTGGGGAGGAGGCCGAGGGCCTCGAAGGCGTGGTCGACGCCGCCGGTCAGCTCGCGCACGGCCTCGACCGGGTCGGCCGTCGCGGCATCCACGGCGTCGGTGGCTCCGAACGTGCGGGCCAGGGCGAGCTTGGAGGTCTGCGTGTCGACGGCGATGATCCGGGAGGCCCCGGCGATGCGGGCGCCCTGGATGGCGCTGAGGCCGACACCGCCGCAGCCGACGACGGCGACGGTGTCGCCGGGCCGCACCCGGGCGGTGTTGATGGCCGCGCCGACCCCCGTCGTGACCGCGCAGCCGATCAGGGCCAGATGCTCCCAGGGCAGGTCCGTCTCGACCCGGATCGCCGCCACCTCGGGGATCACGGCGTACTCGGAGAACGTCGAGCAGGAGTAGTGGTGCACCGTCTGGCCCTGGAGCGAGTAGCGGCTCGTGCCGTCGACCATGAAGCCCGCCTCGTAGCCGCCCTGCTCGGTGCAGAGCGCCGGGCGCTCGCGGCGGCACATGCGGCACGTGCCGCACGGCGCCACCCACGCCATCACGACGCGGTCGCCGACCCGGACCGACTCGACCCCGGTGCCGACGGCCTCGACGGTGCCCGCGCCCTCGTGGCCGAGCATCGAGGGCAGGGGCAGGCGGTCGGTCCAGTCGATCGAGTGCAGGTCCGAGCGGCAGACGCCGCTCGCGCCGAGCCGCACCAGCACCTCGCCCGGCTCGGGACCCGCGACCTCGAGGTCGTCGCGGATCACCAGCGGGGCGTCGTAGGCCTCGAGGATGGCTGCGCGGCAGGTGCGCACGGGACGATGATCGCAGAGCACGGCGGCCGCGGAGCCCGGCGTCGGCACGGTCTCCGCGGCCTCGCTCGCGCTACGGCGTCGGGATCCCGTCGATCAGGGCCGCGGCCGCGTCGATCACGGCGGCCTGGTGGGCCTGCAGGTCCTGGTAGCCCATGATGTCGCCGGTCTCGTAGAGCATGGAGCCGCGTGCCTCCGTCTCGATGCCGCTGAGCTCCTCCATCACGGCGAGGCCGCAGAACGGCACCAGCACCTCGGAGTAGCCGCCCTCGTGGGTGAGGGCGAGTCGGCCGCCGCAGATCGCGCCCGCGGCGTCGAGCATCTGGCGGGTCAGGCGGCCGTAGCCGCGCGGGGTCACCATCTGCCGGCCGAGCGGGTCCCAGGCCGAGGCGTCGAAGCCCGACGCGATGATGATGAACTCCGGCTGGAAGCGCTCGAGGGCGGGCACCACGACGCGCCGGAAGGCCTCCTCGTAGGCGCCGTTGCCCGAGCCCGGCGGGAGCGGCACGTTGAGGCTCGTGCCCGTGCCGTCGCCCGTGCCCGTCTCGGTCAGGAGGCCCGAGTCCGGCGGGAAGTTGTTGTCCTGGTGGAGCGAGATCGTGAGGACGCGCGGGTCGTCGTAGAAGGCGGCCTGCGTGCCGTTGCCGTGGTGGACGTCCCAGTCGACGATCGCGACGCGGCTCAGCCCGCGGGCGGCGAGCAGGTGGTGCGCGGCGATCGCGGCGTTGCCGAAGATGCAGAAGCCCATCCCGGAGTCGGCGAGCGCGTGGTGGCCCGGCGGGCGCGTCAGCGCGTAGCCGTTGGCGACCGTGCCGTCCATGATCGCGTCGCACATCGTGATCGTGCCGCCCGCCGCGAGCAGGGCCACCTCGTAGGAGCCCTTGCCGAACGGCACGCCCTCGCCGACGTTCATGTCGGCGTCGCCGCCGTGCATCGCCGACATCGCGGCGATCCGCTCGACGTAGTCGGGGGTGTGGAAGCGGCAGACCTCCTCGACGGTGGCCGGGCGCGGCGTCAGCACGACGAGCTGGTCGAGCAGGCCCGTCACGTCGAGCAGGTTGCGGAAGCGGCGCTTGCCGTCCGCGTTCTCGCTGTGGCGCACGTCGGGCTCGTTCCAGGCGGAGGCGTCCGCGTGGTAGGGGCCCGACCCGCGGCCCGTGTTGTGCCAGGCGTAGCGCTCATGCCAGAGGAACCCGGTCGCCATGCTGTCTCTCCTCCCCGGCGCCCGGGGGCACCGCATCCGTGTCGACGGGCCCGGCCCGGGGTCGGGCCGCCCGTTCGACGGCACACTACCCGCTCCGCGGCGCGCGTCCAAGGGGCGCGCGCCGGGGGCGTCAGCGGCTGAACTGCTCGACGAAGTCCTCGCCGAGGCCGTTCGCCTTGTCGGCCTTCTTGCAGTGCTGGATCAGCCCGACGTTGTCCTCGACGTGGACCACGACCTCGTGCTCGTCCGTGTAGAGGACGGGTCCGAGGATGAAGAACACCGTCTGCATCTCCTCGCAGTCGTCGGTCACGGTCAGGGTGCGCACCTCGCCCGGCGGCTAGCGCCGCCCACCGCTAGCGCGCGTCGACGTGCTCGGGCCGGCGGATCTGGTCCGCCGCCTCGAGCACCAGCGGGTCGAGGCCGTCGCCGCCCGCGTCGATCAGCTGGAAGAGCTCCGCGCGCATGCGCGGCTCCCAGAACTTGTTGATGTGGGTGGCCACGCCGGGGACGCGCTCGGCCTCGGGCATCGAGTGGAAGAAGGTGGCGATCTGGTTCGCCATCCGCACCAGGGTCTCAGTCGCCATGGACGGGCTCTCGCTCGATGATCCGGCGGCTCAGCTCCGCGTGCTCGGCGTACTCCTCCTGCCACTCCGTGCGCTGCGAGGCGGGCGTGACCTGGACGGCCGTGACCTTGTACTCCGGGCAGTTCGTCGCCCAGTCGGAGAAGTCCGTCGTGATCACGTTGGCCTGCGTGTCGGGGTGGTGGAAGGTCGTGTAGACGACGCCGGGGGAGACCCGGTCGGTGATCGTGGCCTTGAGCGAGGTCTCGCCGGCGCGGCTCGCGAGCGTGACGAGGTCGCCCTCGCCGATGCCGCGCTGCTCCGCGTCGTGCGGGTGGATCTCGAGGATGTCCTGCTCGTGCCAGATGACGTTGGCGGTGCGCCGCGTCTGGGCGCCCACGTTGTACTGGGAGAGGAACCGGCCGGTGGTGAGGAGCAGCGGGAAGCGCGGCCCGGTGCGCTCGTCGGTGGCCACGTACTCGGTGCGGATGAAGCGGCCCTTGCCGCGCACGAAGCCGTCGACGTGCATGACGGGCGTGCCGAGCGGGGCCTTCTCGTTGCAGGGCCACTGCACGGAGCCGACCTCGTCGAGCAGGTCGTACGAGACGCCCGTGAAGGTCGGGGTGGTGCGGCTGATCTCGTCCATGATCTCGGACGGGTGGCCGTAGCTCCAGTCGAGGCCCATCGCCTGCGCGAGGCGCTGCGTGACCTCCCAGTCGGCGAGGCCGTTGCGGGGCGCGATCACCTCGCGCACGCGGTTGATGCGGCGCTCGGCGTTCGTGAAGGTGCCGTCCTTCTCCAGGAAGGTCGAGCCGGGCAGGAAGACGTGCGCGTAGTTGGCCGTCTCGTTGAGGAACAGGTCGTGGACGACGACGCAGTCCATCGCGGCGAGGCCCGCCTGCACATGGTGCGTGTTGGGGTCGGACTGGAGGATGTCCTCGCCCTGGATGTAGATGCCCTTGAAGGTGCCCTCGACGGCCGCGTCGAGCATGTTGGGGATGCGCAGGCCGGGCTCGGACGAGATCGGGACGCCCCAGATCTCCTCGTAGACGTCGCGCACCTCCTCGCCGGAGACGTGGCGGTAGCCGGGCAGCTCGTGCGGGAAGGAGCCCATGTCGCAGGCGCCCTGCACGTTGTTCTGGCCGCGCAGCGGGTTGACGCCGACGCCGGGGCGGCCGATGTTGCCGGTCAGCATCGCGAGGTTCGCGATCGCCATCACGGTCGTCGAGCCCTGCGAGTGCTCGGTGACGCCGAGGCCGTAGTAGATCGCGCCGTTGCCGCCGGTCGCGTAGAGGCGGGCCGCGCCGCGCAGCTGGTCGGCGGGGACGCCCGTGACGGCCTCGAGGGCCTCGGGCGAGTGGCGCAGGTCGGAGACGAAGTCGATGTAGTCCTGGAACTCGTCCCAGTCGCAGCGCTCGCGGATGAAGGCCTCGTCGTAGAGGCCCTCCATCGCGATCACGTGCGCGAGCGCGGTGACCACGGCGACGTTGGTGCCGGGGGTCAGCGGCAGGTGGTAGTCGGCCTCGATGTGGGCGCTGCGCACGAGGTCGATGCGGCGCGGGTCGACGATGATCAGCCGGGCGCCCTGGCGCAGGCGCCGCTTGAGGCGCGAGGCGAAGACGGGGTGGCCGTCCGTCGGGTTGGCGCCGATCACGATCACGACGTCGGTGTGCTCGACCGAGTCGAAGTCCTGGGTGCCCGCGGAGGTGCCGTAGGTCTGGCCGAGGCCGTAGCCGGTCGGCGAGTGGCAGACGCGCGCGCAGGTGTCGACGTTGTTGTTGCGGAAGCCCTGGCGGATCAGCTTCTGGACGAGGTAGGTCTCCTCGTTCGTGCAGCGCGACGAGGTGATGCCGCCGACCGAGGCGACGCCGTGCTCGGCCTGGATCGCCGTGAAGCGCTCGGCGACGTACGCGAAGGCCTCGTCCCAGCTGACCTCGCGCCAGGGGTCGGTGACCGCGTCGCGGACCATCGGGTTGAGGATGCGGTCGGGGTGCGCGGCGTAGCCGAAGGCGAAGCGGCCCTTGACGCACGAGTGGCCGCGGTTGGCCTTGCCTTCACGATAGGGCACCATCCGCACGAGCTCGTCGCCGCGCAGCTCGGCCTTGAAGTTGCAGCCGACGCCGCAGTAGGCGCAGGTCGTGACCACGGAGCGGTCGGGGGTGCCGATCTCGTAGACCGACTTCTCCATCAGCGTGCCCGTCGGGCAGGCCTGCACGCAGGCGCCGCAGGAGACGCAGTCGGAGTTGAGGAACGACTCGTGCATGCCGGCCGAGACGCGGCTCTCGAAGCCGCGGCCCTCGATCGTCAGGGCGAAGGTGCCCTGCACCTCCTCGCAGGCGCGCACGCAGCGCGAGCAGACGATGCACTTGGAGGGGTCGTAGGCGAAGTACGGGTTCGACTCGTCCTTCGCCATGTACTTGAAGTTGTCGGCCCCGTCGCGGGTCTTCGGGAAGACGTGGTTGTCGCCGTCGTAGCCGTAGCGGACGGCGCGCAGGCCGACGACGCCGGCCTGGTCCTGCAGCTCGCAGTCGCCGTTGGCGGCGCAGGTCAGGCAGTCGAGGGGGTGGTCGGAGATGTAGAGCTCCATCACGCCGCGGCGCAGCTGCTTCAGGCGCTCGGTCTGCGTGCGCACGACGAGGCCCTCGGCCACGGGCGTCGTGCAGGAGGAGGGGGTGCCGTTGCGACCGTCGATCTCCACCAGGCAGAGGCGGCACGAGCCGAACGCGTCGAGCATGTCGGTCGCGCACAGCTTCGGGATCTCGATGCCGGCCTCGACGGCGGCGCGCATGATCGACGTGCCCGCGGGCACCGTCACCGCGAAGCCGTCGACGGTGAGGGTGACGGTCTCCTCGGCCCTCGAGGCGGGGGTGCCGTAGTCGGTCTCGTGGATCAGGGTCATCGCATCCTCCTCGCGGCCTAGCGGGCGGGGGTCTCCTGCGGCGCGGAGACGACCTCGTCGCGGAAGTGGTTGAGCACGCTCATCACGGGGTACGGGGTGAAGCCGCCGAGGGCGCACAGCGAGCCGTACTTCATGGTCTCGCAGAGGTCCTCGATCAGCTCGATCTGGGCGGGGACGTCCTCGCCCCGGCGGATCTTCTCGATCGTCTCGACGCCGCGCGTCGAGCCGATCCGGCACGGGGTGCACTTGCCGCAGCTCTCGACGGCGCAGAACTCGAAGGCGAAGCGGGCCTGGCTGAGCATGTCGGCGGTGTCGTCGAAGACGGTCACGCCGGCGTGGCCGATCAGCCCGTCCTTGGCGGCGAACGCCTCGTAGTCGAACGGGGTGTCGAAGAGCGCGCGGGGGAAGTAGGCGCCGAGCGGGCCGCCGACCTGGACGGCCTTGACGGGCCGGCCCGAGGCGGTGCCGCCGCAGACGTCGTCGACGAGCTCGCCGAGCGTCATGCCGAAGGCCGCCTCGAAGAGGCCGCCGTGCCTGACGTTGCCGGCCAGCTGGATCGGGATCGTGCCGCGCGAGCGGCCGACGCCGTACTCCTGGTAGGCGGCGGGGCCCGCGGCGAGGATCACCGGCACGGAGGCCAGCGAGATCACGTTGTTGACCACCGTCGGCTTGCCGAACAGCCCCTCGTGGGCGGGCAGCGGCGGCTTCGAGCGCACGATGCCGCGCTTGCCCTCGAGGCTGTTGAGGAGCGAGGTCTCCTCGCCGCAGACGTAGGCGCCGGCGCCGACCCGCACCTCGAGGTCGAAGGCGCGGCCCGACCCGAGCACGTCGGGGCCGAGGATGCCGTGCGCGTTCGCGGTGGCGATCGCGGACTCGAGCGCCTCGATCGCGTGCGGGTACTCGGAGCGCACGTAGATGAAGCCCTTGGTGGCCTCGACGGCGAGGCCGCTGATGGCCATGCCCTCGATCAGGACGAAGGGGTCGCCCTCCATGATCATGCGGTCGGCGAAGGTGCCGGAGTCGCCCTCGTCGGCGTTGCAGACGATGTACTTGCGGTCCGCGCTCGTCTCGAGGACGGTGCGCCACTTGATGCCCGTCGGGAAGCCGGCGCCGCCGCGGCCGCGCAGGCCCGAGTCGGTGACGGCCTGCACGACGTCGGCCGGGGCCATCGCGATCGCGGCGCGCAGGCCCTGGAGGCCGCCGTGCGCCTCGTAGTCGGCGAGCGAGAGCGGGTCGGTGACGCCGCAGCGGGCGAAGGTCAGGCGGGTCTGGCGGGCGAGGAAGGGGATCTCCTCGGTCGGGCCGTGGCCGAGCGCGTGGTCGCCGCCGTCGAGGAGGCCCGCGTCGAGGAGCCCGGGCACGTCGGCGGCGCCGACGGGGCCGTAGGCGACGCGGCCCGCCGCCGTCTCGACCTCGACCAGGGGCTCGAGCCAGATCATGCCGCGCGAGCCGTTGCGCACGATCTCGAGGTCGAGGCCGCGCACGGCGGCCTCCGTCTCGAGGGCGACGACGACGGCGTCGGCGCCGAGCGCGAGGGCGGCGGCGTCGCGGGGGACGTAGACGCGCGTCATGCGCCGACCCCCTCGGCGATCCGGCCGATCGTCTCCGCGGTGACACGGCCGTGGACCTCGTGGTCGAGCATCGCCGCGGGCGCGCAGGCGCAGAGCCCGAGGCAGTAGACGGGCTCGAGGGTGAGCGCGCCGTCGGCGGTCGTCTCGTGGAAGTCGATGCCGAGGATCCGGCGCGCCTCGTCGGCGAGGGCGTCGCCGCCCATCGACTGGCAGGCCTCGGCGCGGCACAGCTTGAGCGTGTGGGCGCCGCCGGGCTCCGCGCGGTAGTCGGGGTAGAACGTCATCGTGCCGTGCACCTCGGCGCGGCCCAGGTTGAGGACCTTGGCGATCGCCCGGATCGCGTCCTCGGGCACGCAGCCGAACTCGTGCTGGACGGCGTGGAGGATGGGCAGGAGGGGGCCTTCAAGGTGCGCGAGGCCCGTGGCGATCTCGGTCGCCCGGCGGTGGGTCTCGCTCTCGGTCTGCTCGTCCGTCATGCCTGCTCCCCGGCGTCCCCGGGCGGCGTCCCGCCCGTCCCGCGCAGTATCCGCTGCGCGGCGGCCAACCGCCAATCGCGAGCCCCTCTGTTGTGATAGCCACGGGCTATCGTAATCGGGGTATTTCCGCATCCCCATAGCGATCGCCGATCGAGCTGACCGGCTCGGCGCGCACCGGTCGGGTAGGGTCCCGGCATGGCCGACCCGCACCGCGCGACGCCCTCGGGCCTGCCCCGCGCCCGGGGCCTCGGGATCCCCTTCGACGGCGTCCCGGGCCCGGCCAACGCGATCACGGACGTGCCGGGGCTGGAGGTGGGCTACGCCACGGTGATCGAGGGCGACGACGTGCGCACCGGCGTCACGGCCATCCACCCGCGCGGGCGGGCGAACCCCTACGACCCCTGCGCGGCCGGGGTGCACTCGCTCAACGGCAACGGCGAGCTGACGGGCTGGGCCTGGATCGAGGAGTCCGGCACCACGTCCCTGCCGATCACGATCACCTCGACGGCCGCGGTGGGCCTCGCGCACGCCGCCACCGTGTCGTGGGTGGCCGATCGCCACCCGGACCCCAACGACGTCTGGATGCTGCCCGTCGCCGCCGAGACCTGGGACGGCTTCCTCCACGACCTCTACGGCCGGCGGATCACCGAGGCCGAGGTGCACGCGGCCCTCGATGGCGCGGCCGCGGGGCCACTCGAGGAGGGCTCCGTCGGGGGCGGCACCGGCATGAACTGCTACGGCTTCAGCGGCGGCTCCGGCACCGCCTCGCGCGTCGTCAGATGGGGGAGCGGGGCCTACACCGTGGGCGCCTTCGTGCAGGCCAACTTCGGCGACCGCCCCGAGCTTGCAATCGCCGGGGTGCCGCTCGGCGCCGCGCTGGCCGCCGACGACCCCTTCAACGACAGCGACTGGGTGGTGCCGCGCGGCGCGGGGTCCGTGATCGCCATCATCGCCACCGACGCGCCGCTTCTGCCCCAGCAGGCCAAGGCGCTCGCGCGGCGCGTCCCGCTCGGCCTCGCCCGCACGGGCACCACGGGCTCGCACTTCTCCGGCGACCTCTTCCTCGCCCTGTCCACCGCCAACCCGGGCGCGTTCGCGACGGGGTTCCCGCTCGGCGAGCCCGCAGACGCGGAGATCGCCGCCCTGCGCTTCCTGCCCTGGGGGCGTCTCGACCCGCTGTTCGCGGCCGTCGTGCAGTGCGTCGAGGAGGCCGTCGTCAACGCGCTCGTCGCCAACCGCGAGATGACGGGGCGCAAGGGCCGGCGGATGCCCGCCCTGCCGCGCGAGCAGGTCGTGGGGCTCCTGCACGCCGCCGGCCGGATCGGCTGACCCCTCAGCGCGGGCGCCCGCCCGTGGCGAGCGCCCAGCCGAGGCCGATCAGCACCATCCCCGCGGCGCCGACGACCCACTCGCCGAGCGAGGTCGGCAGGCCCGTCAGGAGCGGGAGCCCCGTCCGCTCCGGCGGACCCGCGGCGAGGCTCGCGCAGCCGACGAGCAGCGAGACTAGGGCGAGGTAGGCGCCGACGGCGATCAGGGGGATCGCGAGGGCGATCCGGAGGAGGCGCATGCCCCCGGGTCGCCGACCCGGCGGCGCGCCTTACGGACGGCGCTCAGTCGTCCTCGTCGACGCCGCCCTGGCCGTACGTGAAGTCGCTCCAGTCCTCATCGGCCAGCGCGTCGGGGTCGTCGATCTCCACCTCGTCGTCGTCCTCGGCGATCTCGTCGTCTGCGGGCTCGTCGGCCATCGTCGCCTCCTGCCGTCGGGGGATCACCGCCGATTGTCCCGCACGGGCGCCGGCTGTCAACCGGGAGCGGGTGGCGAGGCGGTGACGGGCCGGCGGCTACCAGCGGTCCCAGTGGATCACGTCGGCCGCGTCCGTGCGCGGCCCCGGCTTGAAGTCCGTGCCCTTCGTGTACGCGACGGGGAGGAGGCACGTCTGGGTGACCTCCTCGAACGGGATCCCGAGCGCGTCGGCGACCTCACGCTCGTAGGTCAGGTGCAGCGTCGTCCAGCAGGTGCCGAGGCCGCGCGAGCGGGCGGCCAGGCAGAAGCTCCAGCCGGCCTGCACGATCGAGCCCCAGCCGGCGGCCTGGCCGTCGAGGGCGCGGTGCTCGAGCCGGCCCTTGACGCACGGGATCACCAGCGCCGGCACCTCGTGCATGTGGTCGGCGAGGTGCTGCGCCGACTCGGCCATGCGCCGCGCGGCGGGGGCCATCGCCTCCACGGGGCCGCCCGCGGCGGCGTAGGCCGCGAACGAGGTCCGGTACCAGCCCGCGACGGCGTCCTTCGCGGCCTGGTCGGTGACGATCACGAACGACCAGGTCTGCGTGTTGCCGGCGCTCGGGGCCTGCAGGGCGAGGGCCACGCACTCCTCCAGCACGTCGCGCGGCACGGGGCGCTCGAGGTCGAGGCGCTTGCGCACGGCGCGGGTGGTGGTGAGGAGCTCGTCGGGGGTCAGGGGCAGCTGCACGCCGGGATCCTACCCGGGTAGCCAATCGGCATAGGGCCAAGCGATGTACGGACGCACCGGTAAACACGCGACTCGCGGCATTCATAGGCAGAGTACGAATAGTTCTTGCATGGCATTGGAACTTACAGAGATTGTTTTTCACCTATGTGTTTTTCCGACGCATCGGATACGGATCATCCCGGCGTCCGGCGGCCCCCGACCGGTACCGTCGCCGCGATGCACGCCCCCGCCGCCCCCGGCCCCGACGGGCCGCCCGAGTGCGTCCGCAGCGGGTGCGTCGTCGCGCTCGCGCTCGTCGCCGCCCTCGGCGCCTTTGTCGGCGGCCGCATCGCGGCCCGCTTCGGCCGGCGCCGCGTGATGCTGGTCGCGGCGCTGCTCTTCCTCGTCGCCGGCGTCGGCACGGCGCTGCCGATCGGGATCTGGGACTTCACGGCCTGGCGCGTCGTCGGCGGCTTCGCGATCGGCCTCGCCGCCGTCGTCTCGCCCATGTACATCGCGGAGATCGCCCCCGCGCACCTCCGCGGCCGGCTCTCGTCGCTCTTCCTGTTCGCGATCGTGATCGGCATCTTCGCGACCCAGCTCGTAAACCAGGTGATCTTCAACCTCGCCGGCGACTCCGCCTCGAACCCGCTCGGCCCGCTCGAGGCATGGCAGTGGATGTTCCTGCTGATGGTCGTCCCGGCCACGGCCTGGGGCCTGCTCACCGCGCGCCTGCCCGAATCGCCGCGTTACCTCGTCGACGCCGAGCGCGACGGCGAGGCCCGTTCCGTGCTGCAGTCGATCTACGTCGACGACGTCGCCCCGAAGCTCGCCGCGATCCGCGCGTCCCTCGCCGACGACCGCGCCTCGCGCCTCTCGGACCTGCGCGCGAAGGGCTCCGGGCTCCTGCCCGTCGTCTGGATCGGCATCGGCATCGCCGTCTTCCAGCAGTTCGTCGGCAGCAACGCCGTCTTCTACTACTCCAACCTGATCTGAGAGCGTCGGCCGCAAGCCGCTGCCCCTCGTCGGCAGCGTCGGCATGGCGCTCGGCCTCGGCACCCTCGCCGTCGTCTTCGAGACCGCGGGCCGCGTCGACGGCCAGCCGCAGCTCGACGGCGCGCAGGGGCCGATCGCCGTCGTCGCCCTCAACGTGTTCGTCGCCTTCTTCGCCGCCAGCTGGGGCCCCGTCGTGTGGGTCCTGCTCGGCGAGATGTCTCCGAACAGCGTCCGCGCCGCCGCGCTGTCCGTCGGCGTGATGGCCAACTGGATCGCCAACTTCGTCGTCTCCGAGAGGTTCCCCGAGCTCGTGCAGGTCGGCCTCGGCATCGCCTGCGGCCTGTTCGCCGTATCTGCGGTGCTGTCGCTCCTCTACGTGTGGCGCTTCGTGCGCGAGACGAAGGGCACGGAGCTCGAGCAGATGGATGCGCTCGAATCCGGCCCCCCGAGGCTGCCCGCGTCCTGATCGGCGACCTGCGGGACGCCCGCACCGACGACTGGTGCGCCTGCACCCGGCACCCGTTCGTGCAGGGCAGCGCCGACGGCACGCTGCCCGAGGCCGCCTTCCGCGCGTACCTCGTCCGGGACGACCGCTCGGTACCCCCACCTTCCTGTCAATGAGGGATTGGCGGGCAGGCGCCCATCGGCCCCTTGGTAGCATCGCCGCGATGTCGATCAAGACCGGGATCCTCGTCGCCCTTGGGGTAATCGCCGCCGGCGCCGGCCTGACTGCGCTCGCGCACCGCGTCGCCGACGCGCACCGCCAGGACGGCCTCGATGCCTTCTACGCCGCGCCCGACGGGTTCGAGGAAGCCGCACCGGGCACGCTCCTGCGCGTCGAGTCCCTGCCCGACGCCGACGTCGAGGGCGCGACCGCGTACCGCATCCTGTACCGGTCCGTGCGCGAGGACGGCTCGCCGTCGGTGTCCGGTGGCATCGCCTACGTGCCCGCGCAGCCGGCGCCCACCGCGGGGCGTCCCGTTCTCGCCTGGGCGCACGGCACGATCGGACTCGGCCGCGGCTGTGCGCCCAGCCGCCGCAAGGAGCCCGTCGGGCCGGGCCGCGAGTGGATCCCGCAGGCCGTCCGGCTGGGCTTTGCCGTCGTCGCCACCGACTACGCCGGGCTCGGCACCGCGGGCCCGCCGCAGTACCTGCTCGGCCGTGCCGAGGCGCACGACGTCGTCAACGCCGTGCGCGCTCTCGACGACGTGCCGGGCGCCGAACCGGGCCGGCCGTGGGCTGTGATGGGGCACTCGCAGGGCGGGCACGCCGCCCTCTGGACCGCCCAGCTCGCCGCCGAGCTGATGCCCGAGCGCGAGCTCGTCGGCGCGGGGGCGATCGCGCCCGCTGCCGATCTCGTGCGCATCGTCGGCGCGCAGTGGTCGACGGGCATCGGCTGGGGCGTGGGGGCCGAGGTCTACGCCTCCTGGCCGGCCGTCACGCCCGACGTCGACTACGACCGCGTCGTCTCCGACGCGGGCCGCCGCTGGTACCGGCCCGTCGCCGACGCCTGCCTCGGAGAGGGCATCCCCGTCCCGACCATCGCCGCGATGGGCGTCGCCGCGCTCGGCGTGCCGTTCTTCGACGGCAACCCGGTGGCCGACCCGCGGATGTACGAGGCGGTCGCCGCACAGACCCCGCAGCCGCCGCCCGACGGGCTGCCCCTGATGGTCCTGCAGGGCACGGGCGATTCCGTGATCCCGCCCGCCACGAACGCCGCCCTGCAGGTCGAGTGGTGCGGCGCCGGCGCCGACCTGACGATGGTCTGGCTGGGCGGGGTCGGCCATATCCAGGCGCTCCAGGTCGGTGCGGTCACCGTCGTGCCGTGGCTGTACGCGCGCTTCGCGGATCCGCCACCCGACCCCTCGTGCGACTGGCCGCCGCCCGTAGGGCAGCCGCAAGGCGTGCTCGCCGACGTCGGCAGCATCCTCGATTAATCCCTAGAAGAGGGCGAGCAGGAGCGCGCTCTCGGCCGCGGCGCCGAGGGTCAGCGCCACGAGATGGCGCTCCTCGTCGAGCAGCTCGTGGATCGTGCGCGTCATCACGCCGCCCGCGAGGAGCGCCGTGATGCCGGCGACCCAGGCTGCCGGCGCCTCGGCGACCGAGCCGAGCCCGTAGCCCGCGACGATGGCCACGGCCAGGGCGACGCCCCCGAGCGGCGAGCCGAGCTTCGTAGCGAGCGCATGGACGTTGAGCGCGATGTGCAGCCCGATCGCGAGCGCGAAGACGAGCACGGGCTGGATCTCGGGGTCGTCGTGGACGGCCAGCAGGTAGCCGACGATCAGGGCCGCGAGGGCGGGCTGCAGGAGGCGGATGCGCGGATGCGGGGCGAGGCCGTGGCGGCCCTGCTGGAGTGCGCGCAGGGCGAGCGTGCCGAGGATGCCCACGAGGACGAGGCCGTAGACCAGGACCTCGCCGGTCGGCAGGTCTGCGCCGACACCATCGGAGATCGTGCCGACGCCACGGGCGAGCTCCGGCAGCAGGTGCAGGACGACGTAGCTGATGCCGATGCCCGCCCCGAACGACAGCACCGGGTCGGGCCAGGCCCGGCCGAGCAGGCGCGGCTCCGCGACCGCCACGCAGGCGATCGCGATCGCGAGGGCGGCGACGAGCGTCACCGGGGCAGTGTGACGCCTAGCCCGGGCAGCCGTCGCCGGTGGCGGCGTTCGCCGCCAGCACCGTCGCCGGCCCGAGGGTCGGCAGCGTCGCGAGGTCGGTGCCGGCGGGCACGACGACCTGGAGCGTGTTCGCGGGCAGCTCGGCCGCGCGGGTGACGACGAGGCACGGGGCGGACGCGAGCCCGCCGACCCGCAGGAGCGTCCCGGCGGGCGCCGTCGCCTTCGCGGCGGCCGTCGACTTCCACGGCACGTACTCGCCGGCCTTCGCCCAGCGGAAGCGGTCGCGGTAGGCGAGCTGGCGGACGCCGACGCCCCAGGCCCAGCTGCCGTCCGCGCGCCGGTAGGTGGGGCGGCCCCGGCGGGTGCGCCAGCCGCCGTCGCGCCACTTCGGCGCGCCCTTCGACCACGTGCCGTCCGCCCGCAGCACGGTCTTGCGGCCCGCGGCGTCGACCCACCAGCCGCCGCCGAGCGCGACCAGCTGGCGGCCGCGGGCGGTGGTGCCGAGCGAGCGGGCCACGACGCCGTCGGTGCCGTACAGGAAGTCCTCGCGGAAGCGGCTCGTGAGCCCCCCGGCCGGCGCCGTCGCGGCGCGCGCCTGGGCCTCGGCGGCCGGCACCAGGTAGGAGAGCGTGAGGTCGCCGAGGGGGCCGGGGGCGAGCGCGGTCGGCGGCGGGCAGTCGACGCCGTCGGGCAGGAGCAGGAGGTCGCCCTTCGAGGGCAGCCCCTTCGTGCCGTACGGGACCAGCACGTCGATGTGCTTGCCGATGATCGCGCCGCCCGTGTCGTCGGCGGAGAAGCAGCCCTGCGCCGGTGTGTTCTTGAGCGCCTCGATGTAGATGCGCGCGCCCTTCGGGATCACGGAGCGGTCCGTGGCGATCGACTCCCACGCGATGACGGCGGTGCCCATCCCGATCCCGAACGTGTCCGGGTAGTTGCGGACGGCCTTGTTGTCCTCGCCGCCGGCCGCCACGGCCGCGCGGTCGCAGATCGGCGCATAGGCGATCGGGTTCGCGGGCGGGTTGGCCCAGCTGCCGTCCTCGTTCGGGAAGGTGGGGCGGAGGGTGTCGGTCGCCGCGGGGTGCGGGCGGCCCGTCGCCGGGTCGAGCGCCCACCACACGCAGCCGCCAGGGCGCGCGTACGGCGAGCCGTTCGTGAACCCGGCGGCCGAGGTGCGCGTCTCCAGCCCCTCCTTGTTGACCCACGGGCCGGCGCCGCTGCGCCAGTGCAGCATCTTGCCGTCGTCGGCTGTGCCCGTGCCCTGCATCGCGATGCCGCGCGCGGAGTACAGGAAGTCCTCGCGGTACGCGGTCTTCAGGCCCTCGGGGACGATGCGGGCGCCCGTGAAGGCGGACTCGGGGACGAACCAGTAGTAGGTGATCCAGTACGAGCCGAGTTGCTGCGGGCGCGGCGGCATCCCCGTCGCGGTCTGCGCGGCCGCGGCCGGGGCGAGCGCCCCGAGGCACGCCGCGACGGCGCCGATCGCGGCCATGGCGAGACGCGCGCGCATCGCCGCACGAGTTCGCGCCCCGCGGGCGCAGCCCTGCCTTCCGGTCCCCGGCATCCGCCCCATACTGCCCCACGTTCGCAGGCCGCGGCCGGCGCGCGGGTTAGTGCTGTTTGGCGAGCGTGCCCGCGGCGGCGATCCAGCTCTGCCAGGACGGCTTCTGCACGCCGGTCGACTTGCGCAGGCCCGTCGTGTACCAGGCGCCCTCGGTCCGTGGCGGGTTGTCCTCGACCAGGAACCAGATCATCACCTCGACCTGGGGCAGCTGCTTGAAGCGCTGCACCGAGTCGTACAGGAAGGTCGCCTGCTGCTTGAACGAGACGGTGTACTGGGCCTTGTCCGCGGCGGGTGTCGCCCAGCCGAACTCGGTCACCCAGATCGGGTACTTGCGCCCGAAGATCTGGTTGGCGAGGGTGATGAAGGTGTCGAAGTTGCCGATCCCGATGAAGGACGGGTTCGTGCGGCTCTGGTTCGCGCCGTCCTTGAGGCCGAGCCGCGGCGTGTTGTTGTAGGGGTGCACCGAGAGGATGTCGAAGCGCGCCCCGGCGGCCTGCATGCCGCGCAGGAAGTCGAGCGGGGTGACACTGCGCGGCCCGCCCTGCTTGTAGAGGGCGCCGGCGAGGAAGCGGGCCTTCGGGATCTGTGGCTCGACCTGGCTGCGCAGGATCCGCAGGAGGGTCGTGTAGTTGCGCGGCGAGACGGCCCGGCCGTTGACGACCTGCGGGCGGAAGGCGAAGTACGCGTTCGGCTCGTTCCACGTCTCCCAGAGGACGACGCGGGGCAGGGGCTCGGTCGCGCCGGGCGGGACGTAGCTGCCCGAGTAGCGCTTCGCGGCGGCGTAGACGAAGTCGCGCCAGTACTGCGTCTTGGGCATGTGCGTCTCGATCGCCTTCGTGTTCGAGAGGGACGAGGCCCAGACGGGGGTGCGCCAGAGCGTGAAGAGGACGCGGTCCTGCAGCCCGTGCGCCGTGGCGTTGAGCACGAAGGCGTCGGTCTCGCCCCACTGGTAGGCCGGGTCGGCCGGGTCGCGCGGCTTGGCGGGCTTCGTCGGCGCCACGTACTTCCACTGCACGTCCCAGCGCATCATCCCGACGTTGAGCTGGTCCACGTCCGCCCAGAACGCGGCCGACTGGGCGGTGACGTAGGTGTTGTCGAGGAACCCGACCTTCAGCGACGCCTTCGCGCCCGCCAGCGCCGGCAGGGGCAAGCAGCGCGACGGCGACGAGCGCGACGACGGCGGCGCGGGTGCTCAGGCGGGGGCGTGCGGGCATGCGAGGGGGCCTGTCGGGAAACGCGGACCGGCCCATCCTGCCACACCCGGGCCACGGGGAAAAGCGAGAATCGTGACGACGCCGCACGTGTGTTCGCTGGTAGGTTTGGCCGTGTGGCGGGCCGCGTCGTCGTCGTGGGGTCGGTGAACGTCGACCTCGTCGTGCGCCTCCCGCGTCTGCCCGCCCCGGGCGAGACCGTCTCGGGCGGCAGCTTCGCCCGCCACGGCGGCGGCAAGGGCGCAAACCAGGCGGTCGCCGCCGCCCGCGCCGGGGCCCGCACGGCGATCGTCGGGCGGGTCGGCACGGACTCCGACGGCGACGCGGCGCTGGCCGAGCTCGCCGCGCTCGGGATCGACGTCGCGCACGTCGCCCGCGACGCGGATGCGCACACGGGGGTCGCCCTGATCGCCGTGGACGGCGAGGGTCGCAACCAGATCGCGGTCGCGCCGGGCGCCAACCGCGCGATCGGGCCGTTCCCCGCGGGGCTCCTCGACGCCGGGCCCGGCTGCGTCCTGCTCTCCTTCGAGGCCCCCGACGCCGTGCTCGTGGAGGCCGTGCGGGCGGCGCGCGCGGCGGGCTGGACGGTCGTCTGCAACCCCGCGCCGCCGCGCACGCTCGACCCGGCGCTCCTCGCGGCGGGGCCCGTGCTCGTGCCCAACGAGCACGAGGCCGCGGCCCTTGCCGGCACGGACGACCCCGCGGCCGCGGCGCAGCGGCTCGCCGCCCTCAGCGGCGCACCCGTGGTGGTCACGCTCGGGGCCGCCGGGGCCCTGGTCCGCGCCGACGGCGCCGCCACGCGCATCCCCGCCCCCGTGGTCGACGCCGTCGACACGACGGGCGCGGGCGACGCCCTCTGCGGCACCCTCGCCGCCGGGCTCGCCGCCGGGCTCGGCCTCGAGGCCGCCGTCCGCGATGCGGTTGCCGCCGCGTCCGCGAGCACGACCCGCCCGGGCGCACGCTAGCGCGCAACGGCGGGGGTCAGCGGGCCGTGACGCGGCTCGCGCGCACGTGGTGCACGCCGTAGCCGCGGGCGTTCCAGGGGGTCGCGGCGGGCTGCTCCGCGCCGTCGCGGTCGCGGGCGCGGCTGCGCAGGAGGTGCTCGCCCGGGGCCAGCTCGACCTCGAGCGAGAAGCGGGTCGGCGCGAAGAGGCCCGGGCCCGGGTCGATCCGCGCCATCCGCCACTCGCCGTCGCCGACCTGGACCTCGACCCGGCCGATGCCGCCCGTGCCGCCCCAGGCGACGCCCTCGACCCGCACCGGTCCGGCCGCCACCGCGTCCCCGTCGGCCGGCGCCACGATCAGCGAGTGGACGGGCATCCGGGTCAGCTCGCGTCCGGGGCCGTCCTCGCCCGCCTCGACGAGCCGGTAGTCGACGGCCTGGAAGAAGCCGTCGAAGTCGCCGGCGATCAGCTCGATCCGGGTCAGCCACTTCACCGAAGAGACGGCGTACCAGCCGGGGGCGACCAGCCGCACCGGATAGCCGTGCTCGGGGGCAAGCGCGCGGCCGTTCATCTCCCAGGCGAGGATCGCGTCGCCCACCACGGGGTCGCGCAGGGGCAGCGCGCGCGCGAAGGCCTCGGGCGCGTCGCGCTCCTCGCAGGCGCCCGCGTCCGCGCCGTGGAAGACGATGTGCGTCGCCTCGGGCAGCGGCCGCACAATGCTGAGGAGGTCCGCCAGGGAGCCGCCGGCCCAGCGCGCGTGCGAGACGGCCCCGAGTGCCCACGGCACGCCGGCGGCCGGCGGGTCGAGCTCGGTGCGGCGGTGGCCGGCGCACTCGAGCGCGACGTGCCGGGCGACGTGCGAGAGCTTGCGCAGGTCGGCGAGGCGCCAGCGCAGCGGGCGCGTGACGAGGCCCGTCACCTCGAGGGTGTAGTCGTCCTCGGTGATCCGCGGGGTGCCGAAGTGGCTGCGCACGAAGTGCTCACCGACCGGGACGGTGTCGCCGAGGAGCGCGGGCAGGGGCGCCGGATGGCAGTCGGCGTCGAGCGCCTGCGAGACGTGCTCCATCGGCGGCATCATGCCAGAGCCCGGACGGCGGCCCGGGACGCGCTCAGGCGCCCGCGGCGGCAGGGTCGTCGGACGGCCGGTCCACCACGAAGGCGTCGAGGCCGCGGCCGGCCTCGATCTCCTGGAGGTCGCGCTCGGCGGTCTCCAGGTACGCGCGCAGCGCCTGCTCGAGGCCCTTGCCCTCGCGCAGGAGGCGGATCGTCTCCTCGACCGACAGCTCGGCCTCGCCGAGCCGCTCGGCGATTTCCTCGAGCCGCTCGAGCCCCTCCTCGAACGAGACCTTCCTCGGCTTCGTCACGCCGCGCCGTCCTCCGCGTCCTCGGGGCGCACCGCGCGCACCTCGGCCTCGAGCGTACCGCCTCCGAGTTCGATCGTCACGGCCTGGCCGGGCGCGACGTCGCCGACGTCCCGCACGAGCCGCCCGTCGGGCAGCCGCACGAGGGCGAACCCGCGCTCGCGCCAGTCGCGCGCCCGGATCAGCCCGAGCGCCCCGGCCAGCGACCGCTCGCCGAGCTCGAGGCGGTGGCGCAGCGCGCCCGCACCGGCCCCGAGGCGCGCCCGGGCCGCGTCGAGGGTGGCGGCCTGCGGCACCCGCCCGAGCGCCCGGCCGAGCACCCCGCCCGCGGCCAGGAGGCGCTCGCGCGGATCGCCCGTGGCGCGCTCCGCGGCGTGGGCGAGCGCCTGGCCCGCCAGGTCGACCCGGCCGCTGCGGGCTACGAGCGCGGCCTGCCCGGCGGGGCGCATCGCGGACCGCTCGACGCGGCCCGTGGCGCGCTCGAGCGTGGCCGCGGCCCAGCCGGCGAGGTCGTCGCCGGTGCGCTCGAGGCGCGTCGCGAGCTCGGCCGCGCTCGGCACGACCCGCTCGGCGGCCCGCGCCGGCACCTCGGCCGCCGCGGCGGCGACGAAGTCGCAGTTCGGGCGCTGGCGGGTGTGGCCGATCGAGGTCACCACGGGCACGTCGAGGGCGGCGATGGCGCGGCACAGGCGCTCGTCCGAGAAGGGCAGGAGGTCCTCGACCGAGCCCCCGCCGCGGGCCAGCACGATCACGTCCACCTCGGGCTCGGAGGCGAGCCGCCCGAGCGCGTCGATCAGCGAGTTGACGGCGTCGACGCCCTGCACGAGGGCGTGCGCGACGCTGATCCGGACGGGCGGGAAGCGGTCGCGCAGCGCCTGCACGACGTCGGCCTCGGCGTCGGACGCCCGGCCGGTGACGAGGCCGACGCGGCGCGGGAAGGCGGGCAGGGGCGGCTTGCGCTCGGGGTCGGTCAGCCCGTCGGCGACGAGCCCGGCGAGGACCTCCTGGACGCGCCGCAGGAGCTCGCCCTCGCCCGCCGCGCGGATCGCGTCGACCTCGAGGGAGACCGTGCCGCGCGGCGCGTACACGCGGATCCGGCGGTAGCGGGCCTGGATCAGCTGGCCCTGGCGGGGCAGCTCGCCCAGCCCGTCGGCGGTCGAGCGCCAGATCACGCAGCCGATCCGCGCCTCGCCGTCGGACAGGTCGAGGTAGACGTGCCCCGACGCGGCCCGCGTGACCTGCTGGACCTCGCCCTCGACGACCCCGCCGCCCAGCTCGCCCAGCGTGGACTCGACGCGCCGCCAGATGGCGCTCGGCGACTCGGCGACCAGCTGGGACGCCGCGTCGCCGGTCAACGCCTAGGAGACCTCGGCGACCGCGTCGGCGATGGTGGAGGCCTCCGGCACGCTGCCGGTGAGGATCTTTTCGCCCCCGGGGCCGGAGATCAGGAAGGTCGGCGTCCCGCCGAAGTTGTTCTGGGCGGCGATCACCTGCACGTCCTGGATCAGGGGCGTCCACAGCGCGTCATCCGTGCGGTCGGCTTGGAACTGCTCGAGGTCGAGGCCGAGCGCCTGGGCGACGCCGTCGACGTACGCGTCGGTCGCGTAGTCGCGCGACTCGTCCTGCTGGTTGACGTACCAGAGGTCCTGGTACTCGAACAGCTTGTTCTGCTGCTGGGCGGCGATGCCGGCCTGCGCGGCGAGCACCGCGTCGGTGCCGAGGATCGGCCAGATCCGGAACTCGTACTTGGCCTTGCCCGTCTTGACCAGCTCGTCGACGACCGTGGGGAAGTAGTCCGTCGCGAACAGGCGGCAGGCGGGGCAGCGCAGGTCCGCGAACTCCGTGATCGTGACGGGCGCGTCCGGGTCGCCGAGGACGGCGCCCTCCTGCGGGATCCCGGCGAAGCGGGCCTCGACCTCCTGGACCCCCTTCAGCTTGCCGGCCTCGACCTCGGCGGCGTTGGCGCCGCCCGCGCCGCCCTCGCCGGAGCGCTGCGACAGGAAGATCAGGACGCCCGCGACGACGATCGCCACGGCCCCGGCCGCGATCAGGGTGATCCAGAGGCCGCGGCGGGAGCCGCCGGTCTCGGCTGCGCGCTTGGGCGGGGTCTTCTTCTTCGCGTCGGCCATCGGATCCTCGCTCGCGGGTGAGAGCGAATGCTAGCGGCAGCGCGGACTGTCCTCACGCCATGCGCGCCCTCCGGCCGATCCGCGCCCTCGCCGTGGCCGCGCTCGTGGCGCTCGCGGCCGCGGGCTGCGGCGCGGTCGGCGACGGGCCGAGTGCCGCCCTCGAGGAGTCGCTCGCCGACGCCGTGCGCGCGCCTCGCCGCGGGGGCGCCGCTGGTCGCGCTGCGCGGGGTCGATTGCCGCGGCGCCGACGACCGCTCCGCCTGCGTCGTCGACCTCGACCTGGCCTCGCAGGTGAGCGTGCTGCGGGTCGAGTACGCCGTCGAGATCGGCGGCAACGGCTGCTGGACGGCCCGGCCCGGGCGGGTCGAGCAGCTCGGTGCCGGCACCGGCCTCCACCTCGCGCTGCTCCTGATCATCGTCGGCACGGGCCTGCTCAAGCCCAACCTGACCGCGATGGTGGCCGGCATCTACGGCGGCCACGACGAGCAGCGCGACGCCGGCTTCTCGATCTACTGCACGGGGGTCAACCTCGGCGCCCCGCTCGCGCCCCTCGTCTGCGGCTTCCTCGGCCAGGAGGTCTCGTGGGGGCTCGGCTTCGGCGCCGCGGCGGTCGGGATGGTGCTCGCGCTCGTCCAGTACGTGCTCGGCGAGCGCGGCCTCGGCCCGATCGGCCTCGTCGCCGAGAACCCGCTGCCGGCGGGCCTGCGCCGGCGCTACGGCCTCTACGGCCTGGCCGGGTTTGCGGTGTTCGTCGCGCTCGTCGTCCTCAAGATCACCGTGCTCCACCTCCCCACCGACTCGATCGAGCTCGGCATCACGCTCCTGATCGTGGCGATTCCGATCCACCGGTTCACGCGCACGGAGCGCCGCTCCGATCCGGACCACTACCACCGCGTGATCGTGCTCGGGATCCTGTTCATGGCCGCGGCCGTCTTCTTCCTCGTCTCCGACCAGGCCGGCTCCACGATCACGATCTTCGTGCAGGACGACACCCGCCACGAGATCCTCGGCGCGCACTTCCCGTCGAGCCGGTTCGAGACGGTCAACCCGCTCCTGATCAGCCTGCTCGCGCCCGTGATGGCGGCGCTCTGGACCGCGCTCGGCGCGCGCGGCCGCCAGCCGGGCACGGCGGTCAAGTTCGGCGGGTCGCTCGTGCTCGTCTTCGTCTCGATAGTGGTGATGGTGCTGGCCGCGCCGTCCGCCGAGACCGCGCGGGTGGCGGCGACGTGGCTCGTCGCGGTGTTCGCGATCCAGACGGTCGCGGAGCTGATGCTGAGCCCCGGCGGGCTCAGCGCGGCGTCCCGCCTGGCCCCGGCCGACCGCGTCTCGCAGACGATCGGCGTCTGGTTCCTCGCCACCTCGGTCGGGGACGCCGTCGGCGGCCGCCTCGCCCAGCACTACGACCAGTGGGGGCAGGCGACCTACTTCGCGGTGCTCGGCGTGATCGCGCTGGTCGCGGGGCTCGCGATGCTCGCGATCGCGCGGCCGCTCGGCCGGCTTCTGCGCGACGGCTGACGGGTGGCCGCTACGCGACCGTGACGTCGTCGCAGAGGTAGACGTCCTGGATCGCGTTGAGCAGGGCGATGCCCTCGGCGCGAGGGCGCTGGAAGGCCTTGCGGCCCGAGATCATGCCCATGCCGCCGGCCCGCTTGTTGACGACGGCGGTGGAGACCGCGTCGTGCAGGTCGTTGTCGCCCGAGGCGCCGCCCGAGTTGATCAGGCCGGCGCGGCCCATGTAGCAGCCGGCGACCTGGTAGCGGGTCATGTCGATGGGGTGGTCCGACATCAGCTCGTCGTAGACGCGCTTGTCGGTCTTGCCGAACGTCAGGTCGAGGAAGCCGGGGGCGGCCGTCTCCGGCGCCTTCTGCTTGATGATGTCGGCCGCGATCGTGACGCCGAGGTGGTTGGCCTGGCTGGTCAGGTCGGCGGCGACGTGGTAGTCGGGGCCGCCGTCCTTGGCCGAGAAGGCCGAGTTGCGCAGGTAGCACCAGAGCACCGTCGCCATCCCGAGCTCGTGCGCAGCCTGGAAGGCGTCGGAGACCTCCTGCAGCTGGCGCTTCGACTCCTCGGAGCCGAAGTAGATCGTCGCGCCCACCGAGGTCGCGCCCAGCTCGAAGGCCTGGTTGATCGACGCGAACATGATCTGGTCGTACCCGTTCGGGTAGCTCAGGAACTCGTTGTGGTTGAGCTTGAGCATGAACGGGATCCGGTGCGCGTACCGGCGCGACACGGAACCGAGGACGCCGAGGGTCGAGGCGACGGCGTTGCAGCCGCCCTCGATCGCGAGCTCGACGATCGCTGCCGGGTCGAAGTAGTCGGGGTTCTTGGCGAAGGAGGCGCCGGCGGAGTGCTCGATGCCCTGGTCGACGGGCAGGATCGACAGGTAGCCCGTCCCGGCGAGGCGGCCGTGGCCGTACATCGCCTGGAGGCTCTTCAGGACCGGCACGGAGCGGTCGCTGTCGCGCACCACGCGGTCGACGTAGTCGGGGCCCGGCAGGTGCAGCCGGCCCTTGTCGATGGTCGAGCACGTGTGCCCGAGCAGGTAGTCGGCCGTGTCCCCGAGGACCTCGGTGATGCCGTCGATGCCCATTCCCGTCACGTCTGTCCCTCCGCGTCAATCCGGATACGGCGAGACTCTAGCCGGTCGCCACGCGGGCGCGGCGCGGCGCGGCCGCAGCGCCGCGCGTCAGTCGAGGAACGTGTCGTCGTGGCGGTAGGGCGGGGCGCAGCAGCAGAGGAAGCGCAGCCGTCGGCCGGCGTGCGCCGTGATCCGGTGCCGCGCGCCCGGCGGGATCAGGATCGCGTCGCCCGGCCCGACCTCGCGCTCCTCGCCGTCGATCTCCATCACGCCCGTGCCCTCGAGCAGGAAGTAGATCTCCTCGCAGACCCGGTGGTGGTGCCGCGTCGTGGCGGCGCCGGGCGCGAGGGTGGCCTCGGCGAGGCTCTGGTTGGCCGTCGGCGGGTGCGCGACGTTGAGGAGCTCGCGGATCGTCGAGCCGTCGACCGTGGTGAACGGCTCGGCGTCGCGGTCGAGGTTGCGGACCTGCATCAGGCGTCCTCCGTCAGTCGGGTGAGGGCGTAGCGGGCGGCACCCCGCAGGGCGCAGTCGTCGTCGAGGATCACGCGCACGGCCATCTGCTCGAGCAGGCCGCCGTAGCGGCCCTTGGCGTGGAACGCGTCGAGGAAGCCGCCGCGCTCGAGCAGGGGCAGGATCCGCGGCGCGATGCCCCCGCCGAGGTAGATGCCGCCGGTCGAGAGCAGCATCAGGGCGACGTTGCCGGCGACCGCCCCGTAGGCGCGCGTGAAGAGGTCGAGCGCCTCGATCGCGCTGGCGTCGGTGCCGGCTAGCGCGGCGTCGGCGAGCGCGCGGCCCGCGTCGCCGTCCGCGAACGCGGCGCGGAGCGCGGGGCCAAGGGCGGCGCGGCCGGTGTCGACCACGAAGTCGTGGATGGCGCGCAGCCCGAGGCCCGAGGCCACGCGCTCGGCGGAGACGTGGCCCCATTCGGGGTGGCGGGCCCGCAGCCACAGGAGCAGCGCGTCCTCGCGCTCGTCGCGGGGGCCGAAGTCGACGTGGCCGCCCTCGCTCGCGAAGGGCGTCCAGCCCGTGCCGGCGGGGATGAGCCCGGCGATGCCGAGGCCGGTGCCGGCCGAGCAGACGGCGCGGTTGCCGCCGAGGCCGATCCGGTCCGGCTGGAGTTCGGCGAGCGCCTCCGGCCCGAGCTCGCCGATGCCCCACGCGTTGGCGAGCAGGTCATTGACCAGGTGCGCGCCGGGGTGCCCGATCGCGTCGCGCAGCTCGTCCTCGGAGACCGCCCACGGCAGGTTGATCGGCGCGGCGCGGCCGCCGACGAGGGGCGCGGCGACCCCGATCGCGGCCGCGTCGGCCGGCCCGGGGTGCTCGTCCAGGTAGCGGCGCACGAGCGCGCCGAGCGACGCCGACCCGGGCACGGGGTAGGCGGCGCGGTCGACGAGCTCCACGCGGCCCGGCCCGGGCAGCGCACGGGCGAAGCGGGCGTGGGTGCCCCCGATGTCGCCGGCGAGGACCGCGGTCACGGCATCAGCACGACGCGGCCGAGGCTGCGCAGCGCGTCCTCGTAGCCGCGCGGGGCGGAGTAGACGGTGTCGAGGGCCTGGGAGAGGACCGCCGCGTCGCCGGCGTCGCCGGGGCGCGGGGCGATTGCGCGGCCGGCGATGGTGACGGCCTCGACGGGCGTGGCGCCCGTGCCGGGGCTGAGCGACACGTTGACGTCGGCGCGGGCCGCGATCCAGCCGGCGAGGAGCAGCGCGGCGGGGCTCGCCGGGTCGCCGACCACGTGGGCGGACGGGGCGAACGCGAGCAGGCCGCGGGCGTCCTCGGGCTCGAAGGCGGCGCTGATCCGCTGGCGCCACGAGCGCGTGCGCAGCCAGGCGAGGTCGCGGCTCGGGTGCTCGAGCGCCGTGGCGTGGGCGAAGGCCAGCGCGCGGGCCGGGTTCGGGTCGCGGTCCGAGTCGAAGACGGTCACGTGCGCCGTCACGGCTAGCGCGGCGGCGACCGCGCCGTGGTCGCAGCCGGGCAGCCAGGCCACGGTGGGGATGCCGCGGGCCAGGAGCGGCGCGATCAGGCTCGGCGCGTGCGCGAGGCGGTCCTCGTCGGCCCTGAGGTGCACGTCCTCGACGAGGACGTCCATGTGGGCCTCGCCGACCCGTACGAGGCGCACCCGCACCTCGCCGTCGAGGCGGTCCGCGTCGTGGCGGGTCAGGCGCACCATCCGCGCCGGGTGGAGCGCGAGCTCCTCGCGCGAGCCGCCGTCGTGGGGGACGGGGGCGACGGGCCCCGCGCGCGGAGCAACGAGCAGGTTCATGGTGCGCAGGGACACGTGGTCGCCGCCGAGGTGCTCGGCGTCGCGCAGGAGGCGCGCGAGGGCCGCGGCGACGCGGTCCGTGCCCGTGTCCGTCGCGGCCCAGTGCAGGCCGCGGATCAGGTCCTCGGGGGCGTGGGTGGGTGCGCTCACAGCCGCCGCCACTTGCGGCCGTCGTCGCGGATCAGGGCGTCGGCGGAGGGCGGCCCGGGCGTGCCCGCCTCGTACGGCTCGAGCGGCACCTCGCCGGCCCGCCAGGCGGCGATCACCGGGTCGACGATCCGCCAGGCCTGCTCGACCTCGTCCGCGCGGGTGAAGAGGGTGGCGTCGCCGCGCAGGGCGTCGAGGAGCAGCCGCTCGTAGGCCTCGGGGGTGTCGCGGGTGAAGGTCTCGCCGTAGAGGAAGTCCATCCGCACCGGCCTGAGCTCGGTCTCCGCGCCGGGCGCCTTGGCCTCGATCCGCAGCGAGGCACCCTCGTTCGGCTGGATCGAGAGGGTCAGGAGGTTCGGGCGGATGCTGCCGCTGATGCGCGGGTCGGCGAACGGCTTGTGCGGCACCGGCCGGAAGGCGATCGTGATCTCGGTCGAGCGGCGCGGCACGCGCTTGCCGGCGCGCACGTAGAACGGCGTGTCCGCCCAGCGCCAGTTGTTGACCTCGAGCTTGAGCACGGCCAGGGTGTCGGTCTGCGAGTCGGCCGGCACGTCCGGCTCCTCGAGGTAGCCCGGCACGGGCCCGCCGTCGACGTGGCCTGCCGTGTACTGCCCGCGCGCGGAGCGGACGCAGCGGATCGAGCGCAGGGCCTTCGCCTTCTCCTCGCGGATCTCGTCCGCGCCGAAGGTCGCCGGCGGCTCCATCGCCGTCAGCGCCACGAGCTGCATCGCGTGGTTCTGGATGATGTCGCGGATCGCGCCGGCCTGGTCGTAGTAGCCGGCGCGGTTGCCGATCCCGAGGTCCTCGGCCACCGTGATCTGCACGTGGTCGATGTAGCGGCGGTTCCAGAGCGGCTCGAAGATGCCGTTCGCGAAGCGGAAGACGAGCAGGTTCTGGACCGTCTCCTTGCCGAGGTAGTGGTCGAGGCGGAGGATGTCGCGCTCGTCGAAGGCCGTCGTCACCTCGCGGTTGAGCTCCTCGGCGCTCCGCAGGTCGTGCCCGAACGGCTTCTCGATCATCACGACCGACTTGGGGTCGGCGCCGCGGGCGAGACCGACGCCGTCGAGCGCCTGCGCGATCGGCCCGAACAGGCGCGGCGCCACCGCCAGGTAGAAGAGCCGGCGCGTCGGCCCGCCGAGCGCCTGGTCGCCGTCGACGAGGTTCTGGCGCAGGCGGTCGAACAGCGCGGGGTCGTTGACGTCGCCCCGGAGGTAGTCGACGCGGTCCATCAGCCGGTCGAGCACGGGCTGCACGACGCCGCTGCGCGAGTTGGCCTGCACGGCGGACTGCATGTGCTCGCGGAACGTGTGCTCCTGCATCGACGAGGCGACCCCGACGACGCGGAAGCGGTCGGGCAGGCGGTCCTCGGCGGCGAGGTTGTAGAGGGCCGGGAGGAGCTTCTTCGCGGCGAGGTCGCCGGTCGCCCCGAACAGCACGAACGTGGCGGGGCGCACGCCGCCGCCGGGCACGTCCTGCGCGAACGGGTTCTCGAACTCGCCGTGCTCGTCCAGCAGGTCGTCGTCCACGCCGGGGAGGGTAGCCGCCGGCGGCCGCACGCGTCTCGCGCGGATCCCGCTTCCGTCCCGGGGGCTTTCCGCATAGGATCCCGTCGGCACGCAGAATCGGCGCGGAGGTACGACGAAATGGCGGACGTGGCATTCCATACGGCGACGACGGTCGACGAGGCGCTGGCCCTCGTCGGCGACGGCTCCGACGCGCGCGTCGTGGCCGGCGGCTCGGACCTCGTCGTGCAGGCCCGCGGCGGGCGCGAGCTGCCCGCGAACGTGGTCGCCATCCACCGCATCGCCGAGCTGCACGACCTCGAGGCCGACGACGAGCTGGTCCTCGGCGCGCTCGTCTCGCACGCCGACCTCGCGGCCGACCCAGCGGTGCGCGCGACCTGGACCGCCCTGGCGGACGCCTCGTCCCTCGTCGGCTCGCACGCCACCCGCAACGTCGGCACCGTCGGCGGCAACCTGATGAACGCCTCGCCCGCGATGGAGACCGGCGGCCCGCTCGTCGTGCTCGGCGGCCGCGTCGAGCTGCGCTCGGCGGCCGGCGCCCGCGAGGTCGCGGTCGAGGAGCTGTGGACCGGGCCGGGCCGCACCGCCGCCCAGCCGGGCGAGCTCCTGACCCGCGTGATGGTGCCGCGCCCCGCGGAGCGCACGGGCAGCGCCTACGTGCGACTCGAGTACCGGCGCGCGATGGAGATCGCGATCGTCGGCGCAAGCGCCTGCGCGACCCTTGCCGAGGACGGCACGGTCACCGCCTGCCGCGTGGCCCTGACCGCCCTCGCCCCGACGATCATCCGCAGCCCCGCCGCCGAGGCCGCGGTCACGGGGACCGCGGGCGATGCCGCGGCGCTCGCCGCCGCCCAGGCCGGGGCCGCCGCCGACGCGCGGCCGATCTCCGACCTGCGCGCCAACGAGGACTACCGCCGCGCGATGGCCGGCGTGATCGCCAAGCGGGCGATCGACGTCGCCCTGCGCCGAGCCCGCGGCGAGGACTTCCCCGTCCCCGCCACCCCCGCGTTCATGGAGGGCTCCGCCTGATGAAGCACGCCGCCACCCTGACCGTCAACGGGATCGCCTACCCGGTCGAGCTCGACGGCGACACCACGCTCGTGAAGGCGCTGCGCGACCAACTCGGCCTGACCGGCACCAAGGAGGGCTGCGACGACTGCGAGTGCGGCGCCTGCATGGTGATGGTCGACGGCCGGCCCGTGAACTCGTGCACCTACTTCGCCCTGCAGGCCGTCGGCTCCGAGGTGACCACGGTGGAGGGCCTCGCCGACGGCGACGAGCTGTCCGCCCTGCAGGCCGCCTTCCTGGACCAGGGCGGCGTCCAGTGCGGGTTCTGTACGCCGGGGATGCTCGTCTCCGCGCACGCGCTCCTGCGCCACAGCCCCGACCCCTCTGAGGAGGAGATCCGGCTCGCCCTCGCGGGCAACCTTTGCCGCTGCACCGGCTACCAGAAGATCGCGTCGGCCGTGATGCAGGCCGCGAAGGGCGCGTAGGCCCGCAGCGACGGCCTGGCGCGCGGGGGTACCCTGCCCGCGTGGACCCGGCCGAGGCCCAGACCCCGCTCTACGACGCCGCCGGCGCGCGCGCGTTCGACCGCGCCGCGATCGACGGGCTCGGGCTGCCCGGCATCGACCTGATGCGCGCCGCCGGGCGCGCGTCCGACCGCGTGCGCCGCGGGCGCTACGCGGGGCGCGGGCGCGTCGTCGTCCTCGCCGGCCCAGGCCAGAACGGCGGCGACGGCTGCGAGGTCGCCCGGCTGGCCCGCGCGGCCGGCTGTGCGGCGGTCGTCCTGCGCGTCGCCGAGCGCGCGAGCGCGGGCGACGCGGCACGGGCGCAGGCCGACGCGGCGGCGGCGGGCGTGCCGATCCTGGAGCGCCCCGACGGCGCGCTCGAGGACGACCTGGCCGGAGCCGACCTCGTCGTCGACGCGCTGCTTGGCACGGGCGCCGCGGGCGCCCCGCGTGGCGGGATCGCCCGGGCGATCGGCGTGGTCTCGGCCAGCGGTCTGCCGGTGCTCGCGCTCGACGTGCCGAGCGGGGTCGACGCCTCGACCGGCGAGGCGCCCGGGCCGGCCGTCCAGGCCGACTGCACCGTCACCTACCACTGCGACAAGGTCGGGCTGCGGATCGAGCCGGGCCGCGGGTTGGCGGGCCAGGTCGTCGTCGCCCCGATCGGGATTCCCGCCGGCCTCCCGGTGGCGCCGGCCGCCGTGCGGGTCGCCGCGGCGGCGGGGCTGATCGCGCCGCGCTCCGAGACGGGCTCGAAGTACGACGCGGGCGCCGTCCTCGTCGTCGGCGGCGGCGTCGGCATGGTCGGGGCGCCGCTCCTCGCCGCCGAGGCGGCGCTGCGCGCGGGCGCCGGGGTCGTCACCGTGCTCGTGCCCGACGCCGTCCAGCCCGCCGCGTCGGGGCTCCTGCGCGAGGCGATGGTGCGCCCGCTCGGCGACGACCCGGCGGGCCGGATCGCGGCCTACGCGGAGCGCGCCGCGGCCGTGGTGCTCGGGCCCGGGATCGGCCGCGACGCGCCCGCCGACGGCATCGTGCGGGCCGCGCTCGCGCTGGAGCGCCCGCTCGTGGTTGACGCCGACGCGCTCTGGTGGTGCGCCGCCGATCCCGCACCCCTCGCCGCCCGCACGGCCCCGACCCTGATCACGCCGCACGCGGGCGAGGCCGCGCGCCTGCTCGGGTGCGACGCGGGGCAGATCGAGGCGCACCGCCTCGCGAGCGCGCGGGCGCTCGCGGAGCGCACCCGCGCCGTCGCGCTCCTGAAGGGCGCCGACACCCTCGTGCAGGCTCCCGACGGTCGGCTCGGCGTGCGCGCCCGCGCGTGCGCCGCGCTCGCCACCGCCGGGTCGGGCGACGTCCTCGCCGGCGTCGCCGCCGCCTGCCTCGCGCGCGGGGCCGACCCGTGGACCGCGGGGGTCGCCGCGGCCGCGCTCCACGTCGACGCCGGACGGCGGGCGGCGGCCCGCGCGCAGGGCGGGGCTATCATTGCCACAGACCTGATCGGGTGCCTCGCGGCAGCCGACCGACCCGGGAGCCCCGCGTGATCGACCGCCCCGTCTCCGACGTGATGGACCAGGACGCGCCGACCGTGATGGCGGACACCACGACCGGCGACCTCGTGCACCTGCTCGCAGAGCGAGGCCTCGACGGTGTCGCCGTCGTCGACGCGGGCGGCGCCGTGGTCGGGATCGTGACCGGCGGCGACCTGCTCTACCAGGAGGTCGAGGCCGACGAGGACATGCCGCACTCCAACGGCCTCGTCGACTGGGCGATGGGCGTCGCCTCGCTCGGCAGCTGGGAGCGCCACGTCGAGAAGGCCTTCGCGGTGGCCGTGGCCGACCTGATGACGGCCGCGGTGCACACCGCCACCACCGCCACGACGGTGCACGAGGCGGCCAAGCTGATGACCCACGAGGATGTCTCGCAGCTGCCCGTGGTCGGTGACGACGGGCGCTACGCGGGGATGCTGACACGGGTCGGGGTGATCCGCGCGCTGGACCGCTTCGAGTTCGGCGGCGCCGGCTAGCCGTGCACGCGCCGCGCAGCCTGGTCGCGATCGACCTGGCGGCCGTCGCCGGGAACGTCCGCCGCCTGCGCGCCGCCGCGGGCGGGGCGGAGGTGTGGGCGGTCGTCAAGGCGGACGCCTACGGCCACGGCGCCGTCGACGTCGGCCGCGCTGCGCTGGAGGCCGGGGCGGCCCGCCTCTGCGTGGCCACGCTCGGCGAGGCGCGCGCCCTGCGCGACGCCCTGCCCGGCGCACCCCTGATCGCCCTGCTGCCGCTGCGGCCCGGCGAGGAGGACGAGGCCGTCCGGCTCGGCTGCGCCGCCGTCGTCTCGACGCCCGCGGCCTGGGCGCGGGCCCGCGACCGCCACGACCTCGACGTGCACGTCGAGGTCGAGACGGGGATGGGGCGCTGGGGCCTGCCGCCCGAGCTCGCCCTCGTGGCGGGCCGGGAGCTGGCCGCGGGCCCACGGCCCGAGCGCCTCCACGGCCTGATGAGCCACCTCGCGACCGCCGACGAGGACGACGGCGCCTTCGCAGACCGCCAGGCGGCCGCCTTCGCGGGTCTGGCGGCGGCGTTCCCGGCCTGCCCGCGCCACCTCGCCAACTCGGCCGCGACGCTGCGCCGGCCCGACCTCGTCTGGGACGCGGTGCGCCCCGGGCTCGCCGTGCTCGGCATGGACCCGTTCCACGTCGACCCCGCCGCCCGCGGCCTCGTGCCGGCGCTGCGCTGGACGAGCGCGGTGGCGAGCGTGCGCGCGCTCGCCGCGGGCGACTCCTGCGGCTACGGGCGGCGCTTCGTCGCGGAGGCGCCGTGCCGTGTCGCGCTCGTGCCCGTCGGCTACGCCGACGGCTACCGGCGCGGGCTGAGCGGGCACGGGGAGGTCCTGATCGGCGGCCGCCGCTGCCGCGTCGCTGCGACCGTCTCGATGGATCAGCTGGCGGCGCTCCTGCCGGACGACCTCGGCGTCTCCGAGGGGGACGAGGTCGTCCTGATCGGCGCGCAGGGCGACGACCGGATCCGCGCGGAGGAGCACGCGCAGCGACTCGGCACGATCGCCTACGAGGTCACCTGTGGGATCGGCACGGCGCCGGCGCGGGCCCGCCGGGAGGCGCGCTGATGGACGCGCGGCTCGAGGCCGCGCGGGCCGAGGTCGCCCGCGTCGTCGACGACCCTGGCGCGTGGCTGGTGGGCGGCGCCGTCCGCGACGCCCTGCTCGGACGCCCGCTCGCCGACTGGGACCTCGTCACTGAGGGGGACCCCGAGGCGCTCGCCCGCCGCGTCGGCCGCGCGGTCGACGCGCCGGTGTTCCCGCTCTCGGAGCGCCACGGCGCCTGGCGCGTCGCCGACCGCGGCCGTGAGATCGACGTCACCGGCGCCCCGGACGGCGTCGCCGCGGACCTCGCGCGCCGCGACCTGACCGTCAACGCGATCGCGCTGCGGCTCGCCGACGGGCGGGTCGAGGAGGCGCCGGGCGGCCGGGCCGACGTCGAGGCGGGCGTCCTGCGTGCCGTCTCGGACGGCGCCTTCCGCGACGACCCGCTGCGCCTGCTGCGGCTTGTGCGCCTCCACGCCGAGCTCGGCCTCGCGGTCGAGGCGGGGACCGCCGACCTGGCCCGGCGCGACGCCGCGCTCGCCGCCCGGGCGGCGGGGGAGCGGCAGCGGATGGAGCTCGAGCGGATGCTGCGCAGCCGCGACCCCGTCGACGCCCTGCGCCTGATGGGCGACCTCGGCCTGCTCGCCGTGGTCCTGCCGGAGGTCGCGGTGCTCGCCGCGGTCGAGCAGAACCGCTACCACCACCTCGACGTCCTCGACCACACGCTCCAGGTCGTCGACGCGGCCGCGGACCTCGTCGAGCACCCGGCCGGGGGCTTCGGGGCGGCGACGGAGGCCGTCCGCGCCGCGCTGGCCGAGCCCCTCGACGCCGAGTCCGACGTGGCGCTCGCGGTGCTCTGGGCCGCGCTCCTGCACGACGTGGCCAAGCCCCAGACGCGCGCCGTCTTCGACGACGGGCACATCGGCTTCCCCGGCCACGCGCAGCTCGGCGCGGAGGTGGCCGACGCGATCCTCGGGCGGCTGCGCGCCTCGACGGCGCTGCGCCGCTGCGTCGCCGTGCTCGTGCGCGAGCACCTGCGGCTCGGCTTCCTCGTCTCGGCCAGCGAGCCCGACGCGCGTGCGGTCCACCGCTACCGCGTTGCCACCGACCCGTACGCCACGGCGAGCCTCGTGGTGTCGCTCGCCGACCGCTGGTCGACGCGCGGCACGCGCGCCCGTCAGCGCTGGATCCGCCGCCACACCGAGCTCGCCGAGCGGATGGCGCTCGCCCTTGCCGCGCCGCTCCCGGCGCCGCTCGTGCGCGGCGACCGCCTGGCGGAGGCGCTCGGCGTCGCGCCGGGGCCGGAGCTCGGCGAGCTGCTCGCGCGGATCGCGGAGGAGCAGGCCGCGGGCGCGATCGCCAGCGAGGCGGACGCGATCGCCTTCGCGCGCGAAACGCGCGCGAGCGGCTAGGCTGCGCCGCGTGGAGCCCGAGGTGGAGGAGATCGCCCCCGACGAGGCCGCCGCGTTGGTCGCGGCCGGCGCCATCCTCGTCGATGTGCGCGAGCAGGACGAGTGGGACGCCGGCCACGTGGCGGGCGCCCTGCACTTCCCGCTGTCGACCCTGGCGGCCACCTGGCAGGAGGTCCCCGGCGCCGACCGGACGGTGTTCGTCTGCCGCTCGGGCGGTCGCTCGCTGGCCGCGGCGGAGGCTTTCGCCGCGGCGGGGCGGGCCGGCTGCGTCAACCTCGCGGGCGGCATGCAGGCCTGGGTCGCGGCCGGTCGGCCGTGCTCGGGCCACGTGGCCTGACGCCGGCGCGGGAAGCCGCACCACCGTCCGCGCACGGCCCGACGGTTAGAATGCGTGTGCTCGCATCCCGCCGGGGCGGGTTTCCCGCCCGCCCCCGACCCCTCGACCCCGGATGCCCTCCACCCGCACCCGTCACGCCCGCCGGATCGTCCCGGTCGTGCTCGTCCTTGTCGCCGTCGCCCTGGTGACGGTGTCGATCCGCGCCCAGGACCGCGTGGGCGAGGGCACGGCGCGCGCCGCCGACGCCCAGGTCGCGGCCCAGGAGGCGGCCCGCCGCGTCACCCAGCCGGTGCGCGACCTGGTCGGCTGGTTCGGCGACCTGCGCGTGGCGCGCGTCGAGCGCGACCGCCTCGCCGCCGAGAACGCCGTCCTGCGTGCCGACCTCGCGCGCCTCGAGGCGCGCGGCCAGGACGCCGAGGAGCTGCGCGGTCTGCTCGGCTACGTGCGCTCCCCGGACTTCCCGCGCGTCGAGGACTACGCGCCCCGCGCCGCGCGGATCGTCGCCCGCTCGCCGTCGCTGACCTCGAGCACCGTGGTCGTCGACGCCGGCTCCGCGGTCGGGGTGCAGGTCGGCGACCCGGTCCTCGCCGGGGTCTCGGAGGCGGCCGACGTCGGTGGCGCGGCGCTCGTGGGTCGCGTCGAGGCGGTCACCGAGCGCACCGCGACCGTGGCGCTGCTCTCGAACGCCACCGTGGCGGTCGGGGCGGCCGTCGCGGGCCGCCGCGGCGCCGACGGCATCCTGCAGCCGAGCGCCGCCGACCCGGGCGTGCTCGTGCTCGGGTTCGTGCCGCGCTCGAGCGTGGTGCGCCAGGGCGACCGCGTCGTCACGAGCGGCTTCATCGACCCGACCTCGGGCCTCGGATCGGCCTACCCGCGCGGCCTGCCGATCGGCGTCGTCTCGGAGGCGCGCCAATCCGACACCGACACCTACAAGAGCGTCCTCGTCGTGCCGTGGGTCGAGCTCGGCTCGTTCGCGAACGTCGTCGTCCTGACCCGCGCGGGGGCGGCGCCGTGAGCGCGCCCGACGCCGTCGGGCCGCTCGACCCCGCCGACCCCCTGACCGAGCTGGAGTCACAGCTCGCGGAGGCGGCGCCGGTCCCCGGGCGCGGCCGCGGCGCGCGGGCCCTGCCGCCGCTCGTCGCCGCGCTCGCGCTCCTCGTCGCCGTCTACCTGCAGGTCGCCCTCGCGATCGACGGACGCGTGCTCGGGGCCGTCGCCGACCTCGCGGTGATCGTGATCGTCGCCATCGCGCTGCGCTACGGGCCGGCCTGGGGCGCCGCGGCCGGGTTCGCCGCCGGGCTCGTCTTCGACGCGGCGCTGCAGCTGCCGCTCGGCTCCTCGTCGCTCGTCCTGACCCCGATCGGCTGGGCCGTCGGCGCCTTCGGGCGTAGCCGCCGGCGGGTGTCGCTCGGGATGGCGGTGATCGTGACGGGGGCCGCGGCCCTCGCGCACGCGCTCGGCGACCCGGCCGTCGAGGCCGCGGTGCAGGGGCAGCCGATCGCGTGGGCTGACCTCGCGGTGTCGGCCGTCGCCGCGACGATGTTCACGGTCCTCGTGGCGATCGCGCTCCTGCCGCTCATGCGGCGGGCCCTCGGCGTCCCGGAGCGGAGCGTCCTGTGAGCACGCCTGTGATGGGGGAGCCGACCCGCGAGTACGAGCCGCCGCCCCCGCCGCGGCCGCCCGGCGACGGCTTCGACCGCGACCGCATCGCGCGGCGGATGGCGATTCTCGGGGCGGTGGCGATCGGCCTCGTCGCGATCCTCGTCCTGCGGCTGTGGTCCCTGCAGGTCCTCGACGTGCAGCGCTACCGCGCGCAGGCCGTCTCCAACGGCCTGCGCTCGATCAGCGTGCCCGCGCCGCGCGGCCAGATCCTCGACGCGCAGGGCAAGGTGCTGGTCGGCAGCCGCCCGGCGAACGCGGTGGCGATCGACCCGACGCGCTTCCCGGATCTGCTCGTCGCCTGCGGCCGCGACGTCGCCGGCCCGCCGGACCTGCGCGACGACGACCTGCGCGCGCTCCGGATCTCCGCTGCCGTAACGGCCGCGAACGCGCTCGGCCCTGAGCGCCGCCGCGCGCGGATCGCGGTCATCGACCGCCAGCTCTCGGGCGGCACCGAGGTGCGCGCCTGGGCCGGCTGCACCGACGACCACCCGCAGCTCGCCGAGCTGGCCCGCGACGCGGGCATCACCGTGGCGTCGATGGAGGACGCGATCCACGAGGCCGCGAGCAAGGCGCCGTTCGACTCGATCGTGATCGCCGAGGACGTCAACCGCGCGGTCCTCTTCTTCCTCAAGGAGCGCGCCGCGCTGTACCCCGGCCTGCGCATCGTGGAGGGCGCGGCGCGCGACTACCGCACGGTGCGCGGCGCTGACGGCGTGCGCCGGCCGATGGCCCCGCACCTGTGGGGCGAGCTCGCCGAGGTCTCGTCCGCCCAGATGACGGACCAGGTCACCTACCGCGACGCCGAGCCCGGCGACGTCGTCGGGCAGCGCGGCGTGGAGCGGGCCTTCGACCGCTACCTGCGCGGCACGAACGGCTCGCTCGAGCGCCGCGTCAACGCGTTCGGCGACCCCGTCGGCCCGATCGTGCGCTCCGAGGCCGCGAAGCCGGGCGACAACGTGCGCCTGACGATCGACATCGGCGTGCAGGCCGCCGCCGAGTCGGCGCTGCGCGACGCGATCGCCTACGCGCGCGCCACCGGGCACCCCGCCGCGGAGGCCGGCGCGATCGTCGCGATCGACCCGCGCACCGGCGCGATCCGCGCGATGGCCTCGTACCCGGGCTTCGACCCGGCGCAGCTGGCCGGCCCCGACGGCCAGGACTACTGGCGGCGGCTGGCCGCGGACAGCAAGGGCTCGCCGCTCCTCGACCGCGCGCTGGCCGGGCTCTACCCGGCCGGCTCGACGTGGAAGCCGGTCACGGCGATCGCCGCCGTGGCGGCGCGCCAGGCCCAGCCGAACGCGATCCTGCAGTGCAGCCCGTACGTCGAGGTCGACGGCCAGCGCTACCGCAACTTTGAGTCCGACGTCGACGAGCCGATGGACCTCGTGCGGGCCCTGACCACCTCCTGCGACACCTACTTCTACGAGCTCGGCCAGCGCCTCTACGGCGCGACGCCGCGCAACGGCGGCTTCGAGCCGCAGCCCCTCTGGGCGCGCCGCCTCGGCATGGGCGAGCCCACCGGCATCGACATCGGCGGCGACACGCCGGGCCGCGTGCCCGACGCCGCCTACAAGCGGCGCCGCTTCGGCGACGACCGGATCCAGAACCGCTGGACGTCGGGCGACGCGATCCTGCAGTCGATCGGCCAGGGCGACGTCGAGGTGACCCCGCTCCAGATCGCGCGCCTCTACGCCCTGCTCGCCAACGGCGGCTCGCTCGTCACGCCGTACATCGGGGCGAGCGTGGTCGGCCAGGACGGGACCGTCCGCGAGACCTTCGAGGCGGCCCCCGGCGAGCGCGTCCCGATCGACCCCTACGTGCTGGCGGCGATCCGCCGCGGGCTCGAGGGTGCCGTCCAGGACCCCGACGGCACCGCCTACGCGGCCTTCGCGGGCTTCCCGATCCCGGTCGCCGGTAAGACGGGCACCGCCGAGAAGAAGGGCAAGCGCGACTTCGCCTGGTTCGCGGGCTACGCGCCCGCGTCGAACCCCGAGCTCGTGGTCGTCTGCGTGATCGAGCAGGGCGGCTTCGGCGGCGAGACCGCCGCGCCGGCGGTGCGCCAGGTGATGGCGCGGGCGTTCGGCGTCGACGAGGCGACGATCGCGCAGATCCAGCAGGCCCAGGAGGCGGGCGTCTACGACGGTCCCGCGCTCGGCCGCGACCCCGCCCGCGAGGCGCAGCGGACCGACTGATGGTGAGCCGCGAGATCCTGCGCCGCGTCGACTGGCTGCTCGTGGCCGCCATCGGGCTCCTGCTCGTGATCGGCGAGCAGGCCGTGCGCTCCGTCACCCAGTCCGACTTCCTCGGCGACCCGGGCTACTTCGTCCGCCGCCACATCATCTACATCGCGCTCGGCCTGGCGCTCGCCGCCGTCGCGGTGCTCGTCGATCCGCGCGTCTACCGGCGCGTGTTCTGGTTCGTCTACGGCGGCACGATCGGCCTCCTGATCGTCGTGCTCGGCTTCTCCGCGGTGCGTGGCTCGCAGCGCTGGATCCCGCTGCCCTTCTTCACGCTGCAGCCGTCGGAGATCGGCAAGGTCGCGATGATCGTCTGCGTGTCGGTGATCCTCGCCGACTGCGTCCGGCGCGGCATCCGCGGCTGGGGGATGGTGCTGCGCGTCGTCCTTGTGATACTGCCGCCGTTCGCGCTGGTCTTCATCCAGCCGGACCTCGGCACCTCGATCGTGTACATCGCGATCGCGCTGACCCTGCTGGTGGTCGCGGGCCTGCCCGGGCGGATCGTCGCCGTGCTCGGCGGGATCGGCGTCGGCTTGGTGGTGGTGGTGCTCGGCATCCTGCCGTCGATCGGCCTGCCGCTCCTGCGCCCGTACCAGTCCGAGCGGATCGTCGCCTTCCTCGACCCCGAGGGCGGCAGCCCCGCCGCGTACCAGTCGCAGCAGGCCAAGATCGCGATCGGCTCTGGCGGCCTGACCGGGCGCGGCGAGGGCGTCAGCCAGACCGCCGGCTCGTTTTTGCCCGAGCACCACTCGGACTTCGTGTTCGCGGTGGTGGGGGAGGACCGCGGCTTCGCGGGCGCCGCGATTGCGCTGCTCCTGTACCTGTTCTGCCTGTGGCGGATCGGGCGGATGGTGCCCCGCGCCCGCACCCTCGAGGAGTCGTTCATCGCCGCCGGCGTGTTCGGGATGCTCCTGACGCAGGTGGCGATCAACGTCGGGATGGTGCTCGGCATCGCGCCCACCACCGGCATCCCGCTGCCCTTCATGACGTACGGCGGGTCGAACACGATCACGAACCTCGTGGCGATGGGGCTGGCCCTCGCCGTCGGCGCCCGAGCCCTGCCGCGTGACGCCCTTGAGCCGGGCTGGAGCGGGCGTCGCGGCGTGCGCCGCGGCGACCCGTCCGACGCGCCGCCCGAGACGGCCTGACCGGTCAGACGCCGGCCCCGGGTAGAATGCCCTGCGTGGAGCAGCACGACCTCCAAGAGCGGATCGAGGATCTGCTGGGCTACGTCGAGAAGCCGTCCCGCTACATCGGCGGCGAGACGAACGAGACGGTCAAGCCCGACGCGGCCGTCCGGGTTGCCCTCGCCTACCCCGACGCGTACGAGGTGGGCATCTCGAACCAGGCCCTCCAGATCCTCTATGGGCTCGTCAACGACCGTACCCCGGCGGCCGCCGAGCGCGTCTACTGCCCGTGGCCCGACATGGCCGACGCGATGCGGCGTACGGGGGTACCGCTGTTCACGCTGGAGACGTGGCGGCCCGTCGCCGACTGCGACCTCCTGGGCATCACCCTGCAGGCCGAGCTGACCTACTCGAACGTGCTCGAGCTGATCGACCTGGCGGGCATCCCGCTGCACGCGGCGGACCGCGGCCCGGGCGACCCGATCGTGCTCGCGGGCGGCCCGAGCGCCTCGAACCCGATGCCCCTCGCCCGCTTCGTCGAGGCGTTCTACATGGGCGAGGCCGAGGAGGGGCTCGACCGGATCGTGGCCATCCTCGAGGCCATCCCCGACCGGGCGGAGCGGCTGCGCCGGCTCGGCGAGCTGCCCTACCTGTACCTGCCCGCCCAGGGCGACCTGCCCGTCGAGCGGGCGATCTTCACCGACTTCGCGATCGACACCGCCCCGACTCACCCGGTCGTGCCCTACGCGAGCGCGATCTTCTCGCGGGCCTCGGTCGAGGTGATGCGGGGCTGCACGCGCGGCTGCCGCTTCTGCCACGCGGGCACCTGGTACCGGCCCGTGCGCGAGCGGCCCGTCGAGGACGTCGTGCGGGCCGGCCTCGAGCAGCTCGGCTGCACCGGCTACGACGAGCTGTCGCTGACCAGCCTCGCCACGAGTGACTACTCGGGCGTGGAGCGTGCGATCCGCGAGATCAAGGCCGCCAAGCCGGACCTGCACCTGTCGCTTCCCTCGAACCGGGTCGACACGGGCCCGGTCGCCCTGTCGGCGGCCGCCAACGGCCGGCAGCGCTCGATCACGCTGGCGCCGGAGGCGGCGACCCAGCGGATGCGCGACATCATCTGCAAGACGATCACCGACGAGATGATCGAGCGGGCGATCGACGCCGCCTTCGCGGCGGGCTACACGAGCCTGAAGCTGTACTTCATGATCGGCCTCCCCCTCGAGACCTTCGAGGAGGTCCAGGGGATCGCCGACCTCGGCTACCGGGCGCGGGAGATCGGACGCCGGCACCACGGCGAGGGCGGGCGCTTCACCGTCCACGTCTCGGTCTCCAACTTCGTGCCCAAGCCGCACACGCCGTTCCAGTGGGACGGCATGGCGCCGCCCGACCAGCTGCGCGTCAAGCAGGACTACCTGCGGCGCGCGCTCAGGGGCCGCCAGCTGAAGTTGTCGCTCCACGACGTCCGCACCTCGCTGCTCGAGGCCGCGATCGGTCGTGGGGATGCGATCACCGGGGACGTGCTCGAGGCGGCGTGGCGCGCGGGAGCGCGCTTCGACGCCTGGACGGAGCACCACCGCGAGGACGTCTGGCGCGCCGCCTTCGGCGCCGCCGGCCGCGACCTCGAGGTGGAGGCGACGCGCGAGCGCGGCCCCCTCGACCCGCTGCCGTGGGACCACGTGCGCAGCGGCGTGAGCAAGGAGTTCCTGCTGGACGAGTGGTACCAGAGTCGCGCCGAGCGGCTGACGGGGGACTGCCGATGGGATGGCTGCAGCGACTGCGGCGCCTGCGTCGGCCCCGTCCGCAACCGCTTGGTGGAGGCCTGATGCCGGTCGTCCGCGGGAATCGGCCGCGTTGAGGCTCGAGCTGCGCCTCGCGGTGCGCGACCGCGCCCGCTTCCTCAGCCACCTCGAGATGGTGGACGTCCTGCTCGCCGCGCTGCGGCGCGCCGGCTACGCGGTCACCCTCTCCCAGGGGATGCGGCCCAAGCCCGTCATCTCCCTGGCCCTCGCGCGCGGCGTCGGCGTCGCGTCCGAGGACGAGCACCTCGCCGTCGACCTGGTCGGCGAGGACCTCGACCCCGCGCAGGTTCTGGAGCGGCTCGCCGCGACCTGCCCGCGTGGCGTCGTCCCGCTGTCCTGCGCCCCCGCCGGCCCCAAGGCCGACGTCTCGGGCGCGAGCTACCGCCTCGGCTTCTCGGCCGGGGCGGCCGAGCTCGAGCGGGCGTGCGCGGCCTACCGCGCCGTCCCCGAGCTCGTCGTCGAGCGGTCCGGTCCGAAGGGTCACCGCCAGATCGACGTCCGGCGCTTCGCCCCCGACCCCACGGTCGCGGACGGGGCGGTCCATGTCCGCATCGCCATCCTGGAGGATGGCTCGGCCAAGCCCGACGAGGTCGCGCGCGCGCTCCAGGCGTGCGCGGACGCCGACCTCGGGCGGGCGGCCATCACCCGACTAGCGGTCCACACGGCGCCACGACCGGCGCGCGTGGGGGCCACGGAGACCCCATGAAGAAGATCCTGATCTCCGCCGATCCGTACGAGACGAAGGCCGCCCTCGTGGAGGACGAGCGCGTCGTCGAGACGTACATCGAGCGGGAGGAGCGCAAGTCGCTCCTCGGCAACATCTACCTGGCGAAGGTCGACACCGTCCTGCCGGGCATGGAGGCCGCGTTCGTCGACGCGGGCTTCGACAAGAACGCGTTCCTGCACGTCGCGGAGATCCGCATCGAGGGCCTCGACCAGCGCGCGCGCCGGTCGAAGCGCATCCAGGACCTCGTCAAGGGCGGCCAGTCGCTGCTCGTGCAGGTCACGAAGGACCCGATGAAGACCAAGGGCGCGCGCGTGACGATGGACATCTCGCTCGCGGGCCGCTTCCTCGTCTACGTGCCCGACGGCGAGGGCGGCGGGGTCTCGAAGCGCCTGCCCGACAACGAGCGCGACCGGCTGCGCGGCCTCGTCAAGGAGCTCGAGCCCCGCCTCGGCGGTGGCCTGATCGTGCGCACCGCCGCCAGGGGCGCGGAGCTCGCCGAGCTCCAGCGCGACCTCGACCTGCTCGAAGACCAGTGGGAGGGCATTCTCGACCGCATCAAGACGGCGTCCGCGCCGTCGCTGATCCACGCCGAGGCTGACATCGCCCTCAGCCTCGTCCGCGACGACTTCCGCGTCGACGTCGACGAGCTGATCGTTGACGACGAGGCCACCTACGACGCGATCGTGTCGTACATGCAGGAGCGCAGCCCCGACCTCGTCAGCCGCGTCAAGCGCCACACCGCACAGACCGAGCTTCTGCGCCGCTACGGCGTCGACTCGGCGATCGAGTCGACGCTCAAGCGCCGCGTCGACCTGCCGTCCGGCGGCTACCTGCTGTTCGACTACGCCGAGGCGTTCACGATCGTCGACGTCAACACGGGCCGCTTCGTCGGCAAGGGGCGGCTCGAGGACACGATCGTCCACAACAACCTCGAGGCGGCCCGCGAGGTCGTGCGCCAGCTCAGGCTGCGCGACCTCGGCGGCATCATCGTCATCGACTTCGTCGACATGGAGTCGAAGACGAACCGCGACGCCGTCATCGACGCCCTCAAGGAGGAGCTCGCGAAGGACCGCTCCAAGGTCTACCTGGTCTCGATCAGCCCGCTCGGGCTCGTCGAGATGACGCGCCAGAACGTGACGGACGGCGTGCGCGAGATCATGACCTCGGAGTGCCCGTGCTGCGCGGGCGAGGGGCGCGTCCTCTCCGACGAGACGCTGGCCCTCGACAACCTGCGGATGCTGCGCCGCTGGGCGCAAACGACGGACTCGGAGGCGTTCCTCGTCGAGGCCAACAGCGCCGTCGCCGCGCGCATGCTCGGCCCCGGCGGCCGCCGCCTCGAGGGGCTCGAGCGCGAGACGGGCAAGCACTTCTCGATCGTGGCGCGCGACGACGTGCCGCGGGAGCGCTGCGAGTCGCTCAAGCACGGCACCGTCAAGGAGATCCTCGAGGACGCGATCCCCGTCGAGGCCGGGCAGGAGCTCGAGGTCGAGCTCGCCGAGCCGCACATGTACCAGGCCGCCGACGCGGTCGCCCTGCTCGACGGCGGCTACCGCCTCGTCGTGGCCGGCGCGGGCCCGTACCTCGGCGAGCGCCACACCGTCAGGGTCGAGCGCGTCGGCCGGCTCGAGGCCCACGCCGTCCTGCTCTCCGCCACGCCCATCTCCGAGGAGGAGATGATCCGCATGACGGACCCGAAGAGCGACGTGCACGAGCCGCCGCGCCTCGTCGGCGAGCGCGTCGACCTCGAGGAGCGCAAGCGCAAGGGCAAGCGCAGCCGCACGCCGTCCCGCACGATCGAGTCCCCGACCGTGGACGTGACGGCGCGGATCGGCGAGGAGACGGTTCCGCTCGACGCGCCGCCCGAGGGCGACGAGCCCGAGCTGGAGCCCGGCGCCGCCGAGGCGGACGAGGAGGCCGGCGAGGCCAAGCCCAAGCGCCGCCGCTCGCGCGGCGGCAAGGGCCGCCGCAAGAAGGCCGCCGACGGTGCCGCCGTCGAGGGCGCGGAGGCCGGTGCTGCCCGGGACACGGGCGACGACGGCGATGAGCACGGCGGCGACGACGACGGCGACGCGGGAGGCGCGCGCGATGGCGAGGCCCAGGCCAAGCGCCGCCGCCGGGGCCGCCGCGGCGGCCGTGGACGGGCGCGCAGCGGCACCGCCGGCGCGTCCGCTGCGGGCGACGCGCCCGGCGAGGCCAGGGCGACGACCGCGACGGCGAACGGCAACGCGCCGGCGAGGCCGCGACGGCCTCGGGGCGGGAGCGGGACCGGCGGGGGCGCGAAGGCCCCGGCCGCGGCCGCGCCGGCCCCCGCGGAGACCCCCAAGCCGGCCTCCGCGTCGAAGAAGAAGGGTGGGATCCTGAAGCGGATCCTCGGCAAGGACGAGTAGCCGGGAGGCGGAGCCCGGGGCCCGCTCCTCTGCTACGGTCCCGCCGTTCGCCGCCCGTGGCGGCCCGACTCAGGACACCGCATGTTCGCCGTCATCTCGCTCGGAGGAAAGCAGTACCGCGTCACCAAGGGTGAGCGCCTCGTCGTGGACCGCCTTGCGGTCGACGCCGGCGGCACGCTCGCGCCCGACGTCGTGCTGGCCTCCGACGGCGCGAAGACGCTCGCGACGGCCGACGAGCTCAAGCCCGTCAAGGTGTCCGTGCGGGTCAAGGAGCACACGCTCGGCCCGAAGATCGCGATCCGCACGTACCGCGCGAAGAAGAGCTCGTCGCGGCGGATGGGCTTTCGGGCCCGCCAGTCCGTGATCGAAGTGGAGTCGATCGCCCTCGGCGGCACCGCCAAGTCGGCCGGGAAGACGCCGACCGAGAAGACGGCCGCGGCGAAGCCTGCCACCGCGAAGAAGCCGGCGGCGCCGAAGAGGCCCGCGGCCGCCAAGGCGGCCGCGAAGAAGCCCACCGAGAAGAAGACAGGGGACTGAGATGGCGCACAAGAAGGGCCTCGGCTCCTCCAAGAACGGCCGCGACTCCCAGTCGCAGCGGCTCGGCGTGAAGGTCTTCGCCGGCCAGGAGATCCGCGCGGGCGGCATCATCGTGCGTCAGCGCGGCACCCGCTTCAACCCGGGCGCGGGCACCGGTCTCGGCGTCGATCACACGATCTTCGCCACCGTCGACGGCACGGTCGAGTTCGGCCAGCGGCGCGGCAAGCGCTTCGTGTCCGTCGTCCCGGCCGGGGACTAGCTGGAAGGGGGGATCCCCCCGTGTTCTCCGATCGCGCGACCATCCACGCGGCCGCCGGGCGCGGCGGTGACGGCTCCGTCGCCTTCCGGCGCGAGAAGTACGTCCCGCGCGGCGGCCCCTCGGGCGGCGACGGCGGCGACGGCGGCAGCATCGTGCTCGTCGCCGACCCGGGCCTGCGCGACCTGATGGCGGTCCGCCGCCACCCGCACGTGCGGGCGGTCGACGGCCGCGGTGGCGAGGGCTCGAACCGCACGGGTGCGACGGGCGAGGACACCGAGGTGCGCGTGCCCGTGGGCACGCAGGTGCTCGACGAGGAGGGCATCCTGCTCGTCGACCTAGCCCGGCCCGGCGCGCGCGCCGTCGTCGCGCACGGCGGCCGCGGCGGGGCCGGCAACCGCCGCTTCCGCAGCGCGGTGCGCCAGGCCCCCCGTACGGCCGAGCTGGGCGGGCTGGGGGAGGAGCTGACGCTCGACCTGCGGCTCAAGCTCCTGGCCGACGCGGCGCTGCTCGGGTTCCCGAACGTGGGCAAGTCGTCGCTCCTGCGCCGCCTCTCGAACGCGCGGCCGAAGGTCGCCGACTACCCCTTCACGACGATCGAGCCGGTGCTCGGCGTCGTCGACCTCGCCGTCGACCGGCAGGTCACGGTGATGGACGTGCCCGGGCTGCTCGAGGGGGCGGCGGAGGGGCACGGGCTCGGGCGCGACTTCCTCGCGCACCTCGAGCGGGCTCGGCTGCTCCTGCACGTCGTCGACGCGGCACTCGAGCCCGACGAGGCGGTGCGCGGGCTGGTGACGATCCACGCCGAGCTCGCCGCCTACCAGGCCGACCTCGCCCGCCGCCCGCGCGTCGTGGTGCTCAACCGCAGCGACCTCGTCGCCGCGCCGCGCGCCGAGCAGGCCGCGAACTTCGCGGGGCTCGTGGCGGCGCTCGGCGACGCTCCGGCCGCCCGCGACCTGGTGCGGGGCGAGGACGGTCGGCCCGTGGTCATCGGCGTCTCCTGCGCCACCGGCGACGGCGTCGACGAGCTCACGGCCGCGCTCGCCCGCTGGGTGCCCGAGCCCGAGGCGGAGCCCGAGGCCGAGGAGGAGCTCGCCGACTACCTCGTCTACCGGCCCGGCCGGCGCGGCGGCGCCACCGTGCGCGTCCTGCGCGGCGAGGACGGGGTGCGGCTCGTGGGCGCCGCGATCGAGGATGACCTCGCCCGCCTCGACGACGCGGCCGCCCAGGCGCTGCTCGCCCACTACGTCGCGGAGCGGCGGCTGACGCCGCTCCTCGTGCGGGCCGGCGCCAAGAAGGGGATCACCGTCAAGGTGGGGGATCGCGAGGTGGCGTACCGTGCGTGACCGGATCGGGGTGCTCGGCTCGCTCTGCAATCCGCCGCACGTCGGCCACGTCGCGCTGGCCCGGGCCGCGGCCGCGCAGCTGGAGCTCGCGCGCGTCCTGCTCGTGCCCACCGGGGCGCCGTCGCACCGGCCGGCCCCCGCGGAGGGCCCCGACGTGCGGTGGCGCCTCGCCGAGGCGGTGGCGGCGGACGCGCCCGTATTCGAGGCCTCGCGCGTCGAGGTGGACCGGCCCGGGCCCTCCTACATGGCGGACACCCTGCTCGGGCTCGCACCCCTCGGCGAGCTCGTGCTCCTGCTCGGCTCCGACCAGTACGCCGCGCTCGACACCTGGCACGAGCCCGATCTCGTGCGCGCCCGCTGTCGGATCGCCGTCGCCGAGCGCCCCGGGACGCCGCTCCCGCCCGGCGACCACGAGACGATCGCGATGGAGCCGATCGACGTCTCGAGCTCCGAGGTGCGCCGTCGCGTGAGGGCCGGAGAGCCGATCGAGGGCCTCGTCACCCCCCACGTGGAGGCCCGGATACGGGCCGACGGGCTCTACCTGTGAGCCGCTGACGACCCGGGGAATCCGGGTCGAAACCCGGACCGGTGCGTGGTAGGGTGCAGGCGTGTCGGGAGCAGAGGACTGACCCCCTGAGCGATTCCGCCCTTCTCGCCGAGCGGATCGCCACGATCGGGGCGGAGAAGCTGGCCGAGGACATCGTGCTTCTCGACATGCGCGGCGTGGTGGACTACACCGACTGGTTCGTGGTCATGAGCGGCCGCAACCCCCGCCAGGTGCAGGCGATCGCCGAGGAGATCGTGTTCCGGCTCAAGCAGGAGCAGGACCTCCTGCCGGCGCGCATCGAGGGACGCAAGGAAGGGACGTGGGTCCTCGTCGACTTCGTCGACGTCGTGGCGCACGTCTTCGACCCGGAGGCGCGCGCGTACTATCGCCTCGACGAGTTGTGGGGGCAGGTCCCGCACACGCAGGTGGCGGAGGCGTAGCCCGGCCCGCCCGGCCTGCGCTATCTTCCCATCCGCACGGGCCCATAGCTCAGCTGGGAGAGCGCCGCGCTGGCAGCGCGGAGGTCAGCGGTTCGATCCCGCTTGGGTCCACCTGACGGCGGCGGTGCCGCAGGGCGCCTGCGGCGCGCCAGGCGCCCCGCCCCGTGGCGACGACCCACGATGCCGGGGTGGACGCCGCGGGCCTGACCTCCGCCGAGGCGGCGTCCCGCCGCGCCCGCGATGGCCCCAACCTGCGGCCCGGGGATCCGCCATCATCCCCGCGTGGAGCCCGACCGCCGCACCCAGATCCTCGAGGCCACCTGCCGAGTGATCGCGCGGGACGGCGCCCCGGGCGTGCGGGCCGGGGTGATCGCCCGCGAGGCCGGCGTCTCGCGGGGGCTGCCGCTCTACTACTGGCCGACCGTGGAGGCGATCGTGCTGGCCGCCTTCGCCCACCACGAGGAGCGCGAGTGGGCGCGCTCGGACCGCGCCCTGGCCCGGCTCGACGACCCGCTCGCGCGCCTGCGCCTCCTGCTGGTCCACGAGATCGCCGACACGGCGGCGGCGCGCGAGTACCGCGCTGTCTTCGCGGAGTACGAGCGGATCGCCGCGTTCGACCCGGCGGTGCGGCGCGCCGTGCGCGCGCGCAACGAGCGCTGGGAGCGGGCGCTGGCCCGGGAGATCGAGGCCGCCCGGGTGGCCGGCCAACTGCCCGCGGACGTGGAGCCGCGCGTGGCCGCGGAGCGCCTCGGCACGCTCCTCGGCGGCCTGATCTGGCACCTGCGCTGCGGCACGAAGGCGCCGCGTGCGGTGCGGGGGCTGCTCGACGCCGAGCTCGCCGCCCTCGCGGGACCGGCCTAGGGCAGGTCCATGCGGCCGAGGCGGAGCCCGGCGAGCAGGATGGCCGCGGCGGTGACGACGAGGAGCGCGACCACGCCGGTCTGGGCCGACAGGGTGGGCACGAGGCCGTCCTCGAGCGGCGACAGGCCGCCGTCGGTGATGGCGCGGCCCCACGCGGTCAGGGAGAAGCGCTCGGCGGACGGCGCGACCGTGGCGATCGCGCCCTCCCAGATCAGGACGTAGACGATGCCGGCCACGAGCGCACGCTTGAGCAGGAGCCCGACGGCTACGAAGACCGCGGCGTAGACCGCGGCCACGAGGATGGTGCCGAGCACGCCGCGCAGGATGTTGTCCACGCCGACCCCGAGGTGCACGCCGAAGTAGGCTGCGGCGAGGAGAGCGGGGGAGAGCAGGACGACGGAGCACGCGATCGCGGCCAGCGCCTTCTCGGCGGCCACCCGGATCCGGGACAGCCGCGCCGTGGCCAGGTAGACGATGGTGCCGCTCTCGCGCTCGTCGCCGATCGCCGTCACCGCGAGGACGAGCGCGACGAGCGGGGTTACGGTGGTCACGAGCAGGCGTCCGACGATGATCGCCTGCGAGTCGGGAGTGACGTCGCCACGCACGATCCCGAGCGCGACGAAGAACGGCACGCTGGCGACGGGCAGGAGGAGCGCGAGCGAGCGCCGGCGCAGGAGGAGTGCGCGGATCGCGAGCCGCGTGACGATCACCGGCGCACCCCGCGGGCCCGCTCGGTCAGGTAGCTGTAGACGCTCTCGAGGTCCTCGTCGGTGGGCTCGACGGCGGTGAGGTCGGCGCCGGCGTCGCGGGCGAGCCCCGGCAGGACGAGGGCGAGGTCGGCGGGGCGGCTGGTCTCGACGACCAGCGCGTCCTCGTCGACGTCCACGCGTCCGACGCCCTCGAGGCCGGCGATGCCCGCCGCGAGGACGCGCGGGCGATCGGTCTCGACGCGCACGCGCCGAGGGCGCTCCTCCATCAGGGCGCGCAGCGCGGGCGGCGCGCCCTCCGCCACGAGCCGGCCGTTGACGAGCACCAGCACGCGGTCGGCGATCCGCTCCACCTCGCCGAGCACGTGGCTCGAGAAGACGATCGCCGTGCCGTCGGCGCCGAGCCGGTGCAGGAGCGCGATCACGCTCTCGCGCTGGCCCGGATCGAGGCCGTTGAGCGGCTCGTCGAGGATCAGGACGCGGGGGCGGTGCACGAGCGCCTGCGCGATCTTGACCCGCTGGCGCATGCCCTGCGAGAACCCCTTGACGTCGCGGTCCGCGACGTCGGCCAGGTCGACCGCGGCGAGCGCCGCGTCCGCGGCGGCGCCGGGGCCGCCGACGCCGCGCAGGCGCGCGCAGGCCTCGACGAAGCCGCGCGCGGTCAGCCCGGGCCAGATCCCGTCGCCGTCCGGCACGAGGCCGAGCGAGGCGCGGGCCGCGCCGCTCGTGCGCGGGTCCTCGCCGAGGATGCGCACCGCGCCCTCGTCGGGGCGGGCGAGGCCCGCCGCGAGGCGGATAGCCGTCGACTTGCCGGCGCCGTTGTGGCCCAGGAGGCCGGTGACGCCGGGCTCGATCGCGAAGGAGACGTCGCCGACGGCGACCGTGTCGCGGAACCACTTCGATACTCGGTCGAACTCGAGCAGCGCGTTCACGTGCCCCGCCTCCGGTAGCGCAGCCAGAGAACGCCCGTGCAGACGACGATCACCACGGCGTTGGCAATCAACAGCGGGACGAGGTCGGGGCGGTTGGCAGCGGCGAACGGGCCGTCGCCACCGTCGATCTGCTCGCCGCCGATCATGATCTGCGCGACCCACACGGGCAGGGCCTGCAGGTTGACCATGCGGGCGTTCGGGCCGAGGTCGGCGACCTCCGCCAGCGCGCCGGCCCCGAGGCCGGAGATCACGAGCAGCAGGATGAAGCCGACGCTTGCGAACGCGCGGCGGCTGGTCAGGGAGGCCACGGCCAGCCCCATCAGCGTGTAGACGAACGCGATTAGGATGCCACCGCCGAGGATGGCGGGGATCTCGCGCAGGTTGTCGCCGATGTAGCCGAACGGGTCGGTTGCGAAGAAGACGTTGCCGACGTAGAGGACGGCGAGGGGGAGGGTGGTGACCGCCAGGAGCGGCACGAGCGACGCGACGATCTTCCCGAGCACGTACTCGAGCGGGCTCATCGCCGTCGACAGGTAGAGGTCGAGGACGCGGCTGCGCCGGTCGGGGCAGATCGTCTCGGGGATGACGATCGCCGCGTAGGCCCAGATCGCGAACCCGATCAGCGTGTAGTAGAAGGCGTACGGGACGAGGTCCGTCGGCAGCTGCTCCGCGAAGTCGCCGCCGATCAGGCTCTTGACCCCGAGCACGGTGACGGCGGGCCCGAGGGCGATCAGGGCAAGCACGACCGGCACCACCTTCGCCGTCCAGGGCCGGCGCGCGCCGAGGGCGCGCAGCGCGCTCCAGCGCCCCATCGACGTGACGGCGCGGGGCGTCGAGCCCTGCAGCTCCCCGCCGAAGGGGCGGTAGCGGACGTCGTGGATCCGCGCGCTCACCCGATCGCCTCCAGGAGTTCGTCCTCGATCGACGGCCCGTCGGGGTGCAGGCGGCGCAGGCCCGCACCCGACTCGGCGGCGGCGTCACGGATCGCTGCGCGGTCGGCGGGGCCGGTGATCCGCGCCCGCAGCCGGAGGTCGCCGGCCGCCTCGACCTGGAGCCCGCGTCCCGCCAGGAGCGCGAGGAGCGGCGCGGAGTCGGTGACGGTCTCGATCAGCATCGAGTCGTCCTCGCCGGCCCGGGCGGCGAGCGGACGGTCGAGCGTGACCCGCCCCGCGCGCATGACGACGACGTGGTCGCAGGTGCGGCGGATGTCGTCGAGGATGTGCGACGAGATCAGGATGCGCACGCCGAGGTCGCGGGAGACGCGCCGGATCACCTCGAGCATCTCGCTGCGCTGGGCCGGGTCGAGGCCGTTGGTCGGCTCGTCGAGGATGACCAGCTCGGGGGCGTGCACGAGGGTCTGCGCGAGCTTGACGCGCTGGCGCATGCCGAGCGAGAAGGAGCCGATCACGCGGGAGCGCTCCTCCTCGAGGCCGACCGCGAACAGCACCTCGGAGGCGCGGCGGATCGCGTCGGCGCGCGACAGGCCGCGCAGCTCGGCGAGGTGGCGGACGAGGTCGGCGGCGGTCAGCTCGGGCGGCAGGCACTCGTGCTCCGGGGCGTAGCCGATGCGCCGCCGCACGTGATCGCCCTCGCGGGCGGTGTCGGCGCCGAGGACGCGCACCGCGCCCTGGTCGAGGCGCACGAGGCCGAGGATCGCCTTCATCAGCGTCGACTTGCCGGCGCCGTTGCGACCCAGGAGGCCCGTGGCGGCTGCGTCCACGTTGAGGTCGACGCCGTCGAGCGCGACGACCGGGCCGTAGCGGCGCACCGCGCCGCGCACCTCGATGGCGGGGGGTCCGCTCACGGGCACAGGGTAGGCGCGATCGGGGATACTCCGGCCGTGGAGGCGCTCACCGCCGCCGATCTGCCCGCGTACCTGGCGGCGCATGGCGCCGTCCCTGCCGGGGTCGCGCTCGAGATCGACGCGCTCGGCGGCGGCATCTCCAACGACGTCTGGCGCGTGCGCTGGCCGGGCGGCGGCGACGGGATCGTCGTCAAGCAGGCGCTGCCCTTCCTGCGCGTGGAGGAGGTGTGGGCGTACGACGTGGGGCGCAGCTCCGTGGAGCAGCGCGCGCTCGCGACGATCGGCCGCCTGCTCGGCCCGGGCCACGCGCCAGCGGTGGTCTTCGCCGACGAGGACCGGCACGTGTTCGCGATGGAGTGCGCGCCCGCGGGCGGCGCTCCGTGGAAGGAGCGGCTCCTAGCCGGCGAGATCGACATGCGCGACGCCTATCGCGCGGGTGACCTGCTCGGCCGGGTCCACGCGGCCTCGGCGGCCGATCCGGCGGTGTCGGCGGCGTTCGACGACCTGACCACGCTGGTCGAGGGCCGGATCGACCCGTACCACCGCTTCACCGCCGCCCGCCACCCCGATCTCGCCCCCGCGATCGCGGCGGAGGTCGAGCGGCTCCTAGGCACCCGCCGCGCGCTCGTCCTCGGCGACTACGCCCCGAAGAACCTGCTGGCCTACCCGGACCGCATGCTCGTCATCGACGTCGAGGTGGCGCACTGGGGCGATCCGGCCTTCGATGTCGCCTTCTGTCTCAACCACCTCTGCCTCAAGGCCCTGCACCTGCCGCGCCAGCGCGCGCTCCTGGTCGCGCTGGCGCGGGCGCTCCACGGCGCCCACGCCGAGGCGGCGCCCGGGCTCGCCGACGAGCCGGCGGTCGTGGCGGAGCTCGGGGTCCTGATGGTGGCCCGGGTCGATGGCAAGTCGCCGGCCGAGTACCTCGACGCGCGCTCCCGCGACCGCGCCCGCGCCCTCGGCCGCTCGCTGGTGCTCGACCCGCCCGCGACCGTGATGCGCGCGCTCGAGCGCGTGGAGGTGGGGGCGTGAGCCGGATCGACGCGGTGCGCGCCTTCGAGATCCTCGACTCGCGCGGCCGGCCGACCGTCGAGGCCGAGGTCGTGCTCGAGGACGGCACCCTGGCCCGTGCCAGCGTCCCGTCCGGCGCGTCCACGGGGCGCCACGAGGCGCTCGAGCTGCGCGACGGCGACCCCGACCGCTACGGCGGGCGCGGCGTCCTGCGTGCCGCGGCCCACGTCACCGGGGAGATCGCGGAGCGGCTGCGCGGCATGGACGCCGCCGACCAGGCCGCGATCGACGCCGCGCTGGTGGCCCTGGACGGCACGCCGGAGCGCTCGCGGCTCGGCGGCAACGCGCTGCTCGCCGCGTCCGTGGCGTGCGCGCGGGCCGGTGCGGCGAGCCTGGGCCTGCCGCTCTGGCGGCACCTCGGCGGGGCGGAGCACGCGGCCCTGCCGCGGCCGATGGTGAACGCGCTTTCGGGCGGGCTGCACGCGGGGCGCGCCGTCGACCTGCAGGACTACCTGGCGATCCCGCTGCGCGCGGAGACGTTCCCGCAGGCGATCGAGGACGTCTCGCGCGTCCTCGCCGCGCTCGCCGTCGAGCTCGGCGAGCTTGGCCGGACGCTCCTGCGCGCCGACGAGGGCGGCTTCGCGGCCTTCGGCGCGAACGAGGATGGCCTGATCATCGTGACCCGGGCGATCGAGCGCGCCGGCCTCGAGCCGGGCCGCGACGTGGCGATCGGCCTCGACGTGGCGGCGAGCCACTTCGCGACGGCCGCGGGCTACCGGCTGGCCGCCGACGACGCGGTCCTCGACGCGGCGGCATGGGGCGAGCGGGTCGCCGACTGGACGCGCCGCTACCCGGTGGTGTCCGTCGAGGACCCGTTCGGGGAGGACGACTGGCCGGCCTGGCCCGCCTTCACGGCCGCGGTCGGCGACTGCGTGCAGGTGATCGGCGACGACCTGCTCTGCACGCAGCTCGACCGCCTCGAGCGGGCGATCGGCGACGCGTCCGCCAACGCGGTGCTCGTGAAGGCGAACCAGGTCGGCACGCTGACGGAGGCGCTGGCCGTGGCGGCCCGCGCCCGCGCGGCGGGCTGGCGCGCGGTCGTGTCGGCGCGCTCGGGGGAGACCGAGGACGACTGGCTGGCCGACCTCGCGATCGCCGCGGGCCCGGCGCAGCTCAAGGTCGGTTCGCTGACCCGGTCGGAGCGCCTCGCGAAGTACAACCGGCTCCTGCGCGAGAGCGCCGTCCGGGCGGACGGCGGGCGGCTTGAGCCGTGGGGGGACGCCTAGGCCCCCGCGCGGGCCCGGGGGCGCCGCGCGGGGGTCCGAGGAGCGTCAGGCCGCGGCGTGCGAGCGCGACATGCTCTTGATGCCGAGGACCAGCAGGATGCCGAAGCCGACCTTGCTCAGCACGTCGATCACCGCGAAGACCAGGATCTCCCCGGTCAGGCCGATCGCGCCGGTGCCCTCGGTGCCGAGGACCCAGAGAATCGGGTAGATGACCCAGAGGATCGTCAGGATCCCCAGGAGCTTCGTGTAGAGCGGCGTCATCTTCGCGTCCAGGTGCTGCTTGACCGGGCCGAACAGGCCCCACAGCACGAGCAGGAAGAAGACGAGGCTGATGGCGTACCAGATCCAGCGATCGCTGCTGTCGCCGCGCAGCGACGCGACGAGGCCGGTGGCGATCATCAGGACGTCCGCGCCGAGCACCCAGCCGATCAGGCCGTTGCGGGTGCGTCCGGCCTCCCCACCGCCCGTGAGCGGGGCGAACCCGACCGTGAGCAGGCCGAGCAGGAGCAGCGGCGTGGTCACGAGCCAGTCGAGGTAGCGGGCGTAGTAGACGGGCTGGTCGTCGACCATCCATACGCCCGAGCCGGTGGCCATCGCGAGGTAGGCGCAGGCGGCGATTGCGCAGACGAAGAAGCTCGCGGTGACGTGGTGCCGCTGGTGGTTCGGCAGGCTGAAGCCGATTGCGGCGATGATCGCGGCGCCGGCGGCCATGCCTGCGGTGCCGAGCCACAGGATCAGCTCCTGCGACGAGGTCAGTTCCATCGTGGTGTTCCCCCTGCTCTGTCCCTGCCGGAGTGATTCCGGCGATCTGACGAAAGAATCGCAACTTTTCGGGCGACTGCTCTAACAAGTTTCCGTCATGAGGGTGAGGGGTGGGTCAACGCGGCGGGCGGCTCCGCCCCCGGGGTGAGTCCGTATCCTGCCTGCCGTGGAACGCTACGAGCCCGACGCGATCGAGGCCCGCTGGCAGGCCTTCTGGGCCGCCGAGCGGGCCTTTGAGACCCCGAACCCCGCCGACTCGGCGGCGGACGCGCGCCCCCGCGCCTACGTCCTGGAGATGCTGCCGTACCCCTCCGGCGACCTGCACATGGGGCACGTGACCAACTACACGATGGGTGACGTCGTCTCGCACTTCCGCCGCCGCACCGGCTTCCAGGTGCTGCACCCGATGGGCTACGACTCGTTCGGGCTGCCCGCCGAGAACGCCGCCATCAAGACCGGCGGCAGGCCGGCCGAGGTGACGGCTCGCAACATCGCGCGGATCCGCGAGCAGATGCTGCGGATGGGCTGGTCGATCGACTGGAGCCGCGAGCTCGCCACCTCCGACCCCGCGTACTACCGCTGGACGCAGTGGCTCTTCCTGCGGATGTTCGAGCGTGGCCTCGCCTACAAGAAGGGCGCCGCCGTCAACTGGTGCCCGCAGGACCAGACGGTGCTCGCCAACGAGCAGGTCGTCGACGGCCGCTGCGAGCGCTGCGGCACCGAGGTCGAGGCGCGCGACCTTGAGCAGTGGTTCTTCCGGATCACCGACTACGCGGACCGGCTGCTCGACGACATGGAGCTGCTCGAGTCGTGGCCCGAGCGCGTCCTGACCATGCAGCGCAACTGGATCGGCCGCTCGCACGGGGCCGAGGTGCGGTTCCCCGTGATCGGGGGCGACGCGGCGATCCCCGTCTTCACGACGCGCCCCGACACGCTCTTCGGCGCGACCTTCTTCGTGCTGGCCCCCGAGCACCCGCTGGTTCACGACCTGGTGCGCGGCACGCCCGCGGAGGACGAGGTCATGGAGTACGTGCGCCGGCGCGGCGCCGAGTCCGTCGCGGACCGGATGCGCGAGGACCGCCCGAAGACCGGCGTCGATACGGGCCGGCGCGTCCTTAACCCGGTCACCGACGAGGAGATCCCGGTCTGGGTGTCCGACTACGTGCTCGTCGAGTACGGCACGGGCGCGATCATGGCGGTGCCCGCCCACGACGACCGCGACCACGCCTTCGCGCGCGCCTTCGGGCTCGAGATCCGCCAGGTGGTGGCCCCGGTCGAGGGCGCGGTCGACGTGCAGGCCGAGGCCTTCACGGACGCGGGCGACGACGCCGTGCTCGTCAATTCGGGGCGCTTCGACGGGCTGACCGTGGCCGCGGCGAAGGAGGCCATCCCGGCCTGGCTCGCCGAGGACGGCCGCGGCGAGCGCACGACCGCCTACCGGCTGCGCGACTGGCTGGTCTCACGGCAGCGCTACTGGGGCGCGCCGATCCCGATCGTCGACTGCCCCGCCTGCGGGCTGGTGCCCGTGCCCGACGCCGACCTGCCGGTGCGGCTGCCCGAGATCGACGACTACGCCCCCAAGGGGCGCTCGCCGCTCGCGAGCGCGGAGGAGTGGCGCGCCGTTGCCTGCCCGTCCTGCGGCGGCCCCGCCCAGCGCGAGACGGACACCATGGACACCTTCGTCGATTCGTCCTGGTACTACCTGCGCTACGTCAACGCGCACGACGACGCGGAGGCCTTCACGCGCGCCGACGTCGACTGGTGGCTGCCCGTCGGCCAGTACATCGGCGGCGTCGAGCACGCGATCCTGCACCTGCTCTACAGCCGCTTCTTCACGAAGGTCCTCTACGACGCGGGCTACGTCGGCTTCCGCGAGCCGTTCGCGAACCTGTTCACGCAGGGGATGATCTACAAGGACGGCGCGAAGATGTCCAAGTCCAAGGGCAACGTCGTCGCCCCGGACGCGATCGTCGACCGCTACGGCGCCGACGCGCTGCGCATGTACGTGCTCTTCATGGGTCCGCCCGACCAGGACAAGGAGTGGTCCGACTCGGGTGTGCTCGGCCCGGCGCGCTTCCTCGACCGGCTCTGGAAGGCGGTCGGGCGGATCGCCGCGGAGACCACGGGCGCGCCCGTGCCGGCCGCACCCGCCGACGCCGCGGGCGACGTGCTCGAGCTCCTGCGCCTGACGCACCGCACCATCCAGCGCGTGACCGCGGACATCGACCGGCGCCTGCAGTTCAACACGGCGATCGCGGCCACGATGGAGCTCCTGAACGGGATCGAGCGGGGCCGTGACGAGCTGATCGGGGATCCGGTGGGCGCGCAGGCCCTGCGCCACGCCGCGGGCACCCTGGTGGGGCTCGTGCAGCCCTTCTCGCCGCACATCGCCGAGGAGCTCTGGGGGCGGCTCGGCGGGGAGCGGCTGTGGGAGGCGCCGTGGCCCGTGGCCGATCCGGCGCTGCTCGTCGCCGACGCCTTCGAGTGCGTCGTGCAGGTCAACGGCAAGCTGCGCGAGCGGGTGCAGCTCGCCTGCGACCTGCCGGAGTCCGAGGTGCTGGCCGCCGTCAAGGCGCTGCCGCGCATCGCGGAGCTCGTGGAGGGCAAGACGATCGTGAAGGAGATCGTGGTCCCCGACAAGCTCGTCAACATCGTCGTGCGCTAGCGCGCGCCCCGCGTGCGCCGCCGCGCGCGACCCGCGCGCCTGCGGCACCGTCCCGTGCCCGGCGCCGGGCGACGATCCGGGTATGTCCCCGCCCCGCCGCCGGACGCTCCTGATCGGCCTGGCCGTCGCCCTCCTCCTGGCGGCCGCCGTCGCGGCCGTGCGCGGGCGCGGGGACGGGCAGCCGCCCGCGTCGGTCGAGACGGTCGGCGCGGTCGCCCCGGTGCCCGAGGAGCCCGTCATCGTGCACGTGACGGGAGCGGTCCGCGAGCCCGGGGTGTACGCGCTGCCGCGCGGCTCCCGCGTCGTGGACGCGATCGAGCGGGCCGGCGGGATCACCCGCCAGGGCAACGCCGTGGCCCTGAACCTCGCCTCGCTCCTCGCGGACGGCGAGCAGGTGCTCGTGCCGGAGCTCGCCCCGATCGGCGCGGTGCCCGAGGCCGGCGCGGGCTACGCGACCGGCACCACGGGCCTCGTGCACCTGAACGGCGCGAGCGTCGAGGACCTCGACGCCCTGCCCGGGATCGGGCCGGCGACGGCGGAGCGGATCATCGCCTGGCGCGACGAGCACGGCGGCTTCTCGAGCGTCGAGCAGCTCGTCGAGGTGCCCGGGATCGGGCCGGCGAAGCTCGACCAGCTGCGCGACCTCGTCGCCCCGTGAGGCGCCCCGTCACGGCGGACCTGGTCGGGGCGGCGCTCGCGACCGGGGCCGCCGCGAGCCTCCTCGCCGGGCCGCTCGCGATCGCGCTCGCCGGGGCGGGCGCGGCCGTCCTCGCGCGCCGCCGCAGCGGGGTCGCCCTCGTGGTCCTCGCCGTGCTCGGCGGCCTCGTGGGCGGCGCACGGCTCGGGGCGCTCGCCCGCGAGCCCCTCGCCGTCCGGATCGGCGAGGCCGTCGTCGACGGCCGGGTCACGGTCGCCGAGGCCTGGCGCGGCGGTGGCCGGCTGCGCCTCGCCGTCGGGGAGCTCGCCGGCGGCGGCCCGGTGCTCCTGCGCCTCGAGTCGGGGGCGCCGCCTCCGCGCGGCGCCGTGCTCCGCGTCGCGGGGCGGCTGGAGCGGCCGCGGACGTCCGCGGACGGCTTCGACGAGGCGGCCTGGCTCGCCCGCCAGGGCGTCCACGCCGTCCTCCGGATCCGCCGCTACGAGGTCGTCGGGATGCGGGGCGGGGCGTGGGGCGCCGCCGATCGCCTGCGGATCGACGCCCTCGACGCCCTCGCCGGCGCCGGCGAGGGCGATCCCGGCGCCGTCGTGCGGGGGCTCGCGTTCGGGGCGGACGCCGGGCTCTCGCCGGGCGCCGTGGCCGACCTGCGCGCCTCGGGCCTCGCGCACCTGATGGCCGTGTCGGGCGGCAACGTGGCCCTGCTCGTGGCCCTCGTCGTGCTCGCGGCGTGGGCGCTCGGGGGGAGCCGCCGCCACGCGCTCGGGGCGGCGATCGCCGCGATCCTCGCCTACGTCGCGGTGGTCGGGCCCGACCCGAGCGTCGTGCGGGCCGGGATCGCAGGCGGCGCCGGCTGCATCGCGCTGCTCGCTGGACGGCCGCGGGCCGCGTGGCGGGTGCTCGGGCTCGGCGCGGCCGCTCTGCTCGTCTGGAACCCGCACAGCCTGTTCGACCCCGGCCTGCAGCTGTCGTTCGCCGCGGTGGCGGGCATCCTGCTGGTCGCCCCGCACACGCGGGCCCTCGCGGCCGCGACGCGCCTGCCACACGTCGTGGCGGCGGCCGCGGCGGTGACCGCCGCCGCGACGCTGACCACGGCGCCGATCAGCTGGTGGCACTTCGGTCAGGTCGCGCTCGCGGCGTCCGTACCGGCCAACCTCGCGGCGGCCCCGGCCGTGCCGCTGGTCCTCTGGACCGCCCTCGCCGCGGTCGCCGTCGACCCTGTCGCGCCGGCCGCTGCAGACGGCCTTGCCTGGTGCGCGCAGTGGCCCGCCGCGTGGATCGTGCTGTGCGCGCGCGGCGGCGCGGCGATCGGCGCCGCGGTGCCCGCGTGGGCCGTGCCGGCGCTTGCCGGCGCGGCCTGCCTCGTCGCGGCCCGGCGGGTAGGATCTGGCCGTGGCCGCGCAGCCCCTCAGCCCCGCCTACCTCCTGATGGGCACGGACCGCGGCAAGGTGCGGCGCGCCGCCGAGCGGCTGCGCGGGCGCTTCCCCGCTGACGCCGTCGACGTGCTGCTCGCGTCCGAATCCGACCCGCAGGACGTGGCGCTCCTGTGCGCGCAGCAGGGCCTCTTCGCGCGCGACCGGCTGGTGGTCGTGGAGGGCATCGACGCCTGGGTCAAGCCCCGCCGCGCGGGGCGGCTCGACCCGCTGGTGGCCTACGTGCAGGACCCGAGCCCGGGCACCGTGCTGCTCCTCGTCGCCGACGCGCCGGCCGATCCGCGCAAGCCCGTCTGGCCCGACGACGACCCGCTCCTGAAGGCCGTGCGCACGGCGGGCGGCAAGGAGGCGGTCCTGCGCTTCGACGCCCCGAAGAGCGCGGCCTTCGCTCGCCAGGAGGCGGAGCGCCTCGGCCTCGCGTTCGCGCCGGACGCGATGGCCCGCTTCACGGACCTGCTCGGCGACCGCCCCGACGAGATCACGCGTGAGCTGGAGAAGCTCGCCACCTATGGCCCCGACGGCCCCGTCGAGCTCGGCCTCGTCGAGGCCATGGTTGCCGCCCGCCACGACGACGCGCCGTGGGCGCTCCTCGACTGCGTCACCGAACGCGACCGGCGCGGCGCGATCGGCGAGCTGACGCGGCTGATGGCGGGCGCTGCGGAGCCGCATCGCGTGCTGCCGCAGCTGACGCGGCATGTGGAGCTCGTGCGGCGCACGGTCGAGCTGGGGGAGGAGGGGCGCCCCTCGCGGGAGGCGCTGGCCAAGGAGCTCGGCGTGGCGCCGTTTCGGGCCGGCAAGATGCTCGCCGCCCTCGGCGTCTGGTCGCCGGCCGACGCCAGCCACGCGCTCAGTCGCATGCACGAGGCCGACGCGGCGCTCAAGGGCATGTCGCGGATGCCGCCGGCGCTCGTGCTGGAACGGGCGCTGGCCGAGGCGCTGTAGCGGGGAGGACTCTAGCGTCCGCAAGCGTAGTGGCGTAGCGTAGGGCTACGCGCAGGCCGCCATCCGTGCTCGCCGCTGTCCTCTTCGCGGTTATCGCCGTCACGGCCACCTCGGTCCTGCCCGCGCCGGCCGACGCGGCGATCACGGCGTGCAATCGATCGCCTGCGCTGGCCGCGACGCTCAGTGTCGCCGAGGCGACCGGTACGACGGTGACAGCGGACGGCACCGGCTACATGGCCTGCGTCTTCCCGAACGGCAGCGAGGCGTACTCGATCGTCATCGCCCAGGCGGACGGCATCGAGGATCTCGGCACTGCCAACGCGACGCGCGTCTTCACCCTCGGCTTCGCGCTGCCCGACGGCGCGTCCACCACGTCGGCCGAGCTCTACGCGGGGGTCAGGTCGTACGTCATCGGCCCGAATGGCCGGGACATCACCCTCGTGCTGACCCCGGTCGCGACGACCAGCGCGGGCCCGGACCTCGTTCCGCTGCAGGACAGCATCGCCCGTATCACCGGAGGGATCCGGTTCACGCCGAGCGGGGCACCGCCCCACGGGCTCGTCGGCATGTGGATCGGCGCCAGCGCGAGCTGGTACGAAGTGAAGATGGGCGGCTCCTGCCCGAACTACGGCACCGGGGGAGCGAGCGGATCCGCCGAGGGCGGCTCGATCTCGGTCGTCATGGCGGCACCGCACCTGACGGCTGGCACTCTCAGTCCGCCGGTGCTGAACACGGGTGCGCTTCAGGCCCTCATCCCCGAGGCGACGGCCTCGGCGTGCTTCGGCGGAGCAACGCTGGCGCAGATCGTCACGGCCCTGCAGATCACCCGCAGCGAGACCGCCGAGGAATCGACCACTCTCACTCCCGGGACGCAGTTCACGGTGGCGGCGGGCGTCGGCGGGCTGCTCATCGACGTCCCGCGGGTCACGTTCTCACGCCCGACCTACCGGTTGACCGCACCGTCCCTCGCGACCACGGCTCGTGCCGTCGCCACCCGCGTCGGCGACAAGGCCAAGGTCAGGGTGACCGTCCCGGCGTCGTCCGCCGGGAAGCCGCTGGTGATCGCCGTCAAGGTGCGCGGGCGCTTCGTCACTCGCTCGTCCACCGAGGCGAAGCCGGGGACGGTGACGCGGATGGTGTCGCTGAAGGGGGTCAAGGGCGTCGCGACGGTGCGCGTCACCCTCGGCGGAGCCGTGTTCACGACCCTCCGCCTCTGATGCGGCCCGAGGCGCTGTAGTCTTTCCCGAGCCCCCCTGCGGAGGCGTGGCGACGTGGCCGAGTGGCTAGGCAGCGGCCTGCAAAGCCGTCCACACCGGTTCGATTCCGGTCGTCGCCTCTGGGGGTCGCCCCGCGAACGCCCCGCGGGTGCCGGGGCCATCGCGCCGGTCGGACTGCTTCCGGCAACTTCGGGTAAGGCTGATGACCCGTTTCTTGCCGGAATCCGACAGGGAAACCCCCGCAATGCGCTGCCACCATGACGGGTGCACCGTTTCATCTGGAGGCCCCGCACCACCATGAGCATCACCTGGATCATCATCATCGCGATGCTGGGAGCCGGCTTCGCCGCGCAGGCGTGGGTCCGCTCGGCGCACAAGAAGGGCAGCAACGTGCGTGTCTCGAGCGGCCTGACCGGCGCCCAGGCGGCCCGCGTCGTCCTCGACGGCGAGGGCCTCTCGTCCGTCCCGGTCGAGCGCGTCCCCGGCCAGCTGTCCGACCACTACGACCCGCGCTCGCGCACCGTGCGCCTGAGCGAGTCCACCTTCGACCACCCGACCCCCGCCGCGATCGCGATCGCGACGCACGAGGTCGGCCACGCGATCCAGCACGCGCAGGCCAGCGCCTTCTTCCGGCTGCGCTCCGCCGTCGCCCCCGCCGCGATGGTCGCGCAGTGGGGCTGGTTCGCCCTCCTGATCATCGGCGTGATGCTCGGGGCCGTCGGCTTCGTCTGGATGGCGATCGCCGTCTACCTGATCGTCATCGCCTTCCACGTCGTCACGCTGCCCGTCGAGTTCGACGCCTCCCGGCGGGCCGGGCAACTGATGCAGCGCTACCAGCTGGTCACGGCCGGCGAGGCGCAGCAGACCAAGACCGTGCTGACCGCAGCGGCCAGCACCTACGTTGTCGCGGCGATCTCCAGCGTCGCGCTCCTGCTCGCGTACGTCCTCCCCATGCTCGGCGGACGCGAGTAGCAGTCGTGCGATGAGCGGTCCCTACACCGCTGATCGCCTCAACGGCCGCCGCGTCGTCCTGGACCGCTCGGACCGGGACGGCGCGGCTCTTGCTGTGGCGCTCGCGGCCCGCGGCGCCGACGTCGTGCTAGCCGACCCGGATCCCGCCGTCGACGCCCCGCCCGGCTGCCGGCTTGAGCCGGACCCCCTGCGCGCGGTCGAGCGGGCCGACCTGCTGATGGCCGACTGCTGGACGGGGGAGACGGCGGCCCACGTGGTGCGGGCGCGCGACCGCGGCATCTCCGTGGCGTCCCTCGCCGACCTCGTCCTCCACGAGGCCCCCTGCCCGGTCGTCGGGGTGACGGGGACGGCCGGCAAGACGATGACCACGCGTCTGATCGCGGACCTCGTGGCGGCCGTCGGGCTCGCCGTGCACGTGCCGCCCACGGGTCGCGCCGAGAACGCCTGGCCGAGCGCCGACACGCTCGCGCTCCTCGCCGACGGACCCGTCCCGGACCTGATCGTGCTCGAGCTGACCAGCACGCACCTCGCCTACGTCTCGACGTCCCCGCGCCACGCGGTCGTAACGACCCTCTGGCCCGACCACGTCGAGCTGCACGGCGGCGAGGGGCGCTACATCGCCGCCAAGCAGCGGATCCTGTCGCGTCAGCCCGTGGACGGCACGGCCGTCCTGCCCCTCGGCGAGACGCGCATCGCGGCCAAGCCCGGCGTGCGCGCCACGCGCTTCTCGGGCGCCGCGCCGGTACCCGGCGGCGTCGGGGTCCGCGACGGCGTCCTCGAGGACGCGACCGGCGATGCCGTGCGCGCGCTCGCCGACCTCGAGCGGCTGCCCCTGGCGCCGTACCTGTGGGGCAACGTCGCCGCCGCCCTGGCCTGCGTGTGCTCGTCGCTCCTCCTCGACGTCCACCCGGGCGGCGCGCTCGGGGCGTTCGCCCAGCCCGCGTGGCGCGGCGAGGAGATCGCCCGCATCCGGGGCACGGCGGTGCTGCACAACGGGATGGCCGCCACGCCCGCGAAGGCCACCGCCTTCCTGCACGGCGTCCGCGATGGCTCGACGACGCTGATCCTCGGCGGGCTCGTCGCGTCGAGCGCGGGCGAGGTGCACGCCTCGGCCGCGGAGCAGCGGATGCTGCGCGACGCCTGCGCCGAGGCGGCGCGCGCTGCGGGCCGGGCGGTCCTCGTCGGCCCCGCGGCCGCGCGGCTCGCACCGCTCCTCGCCGCCGCGGGGCTCGACCGCGTCGACGTCGGCCCCGACCTGCACTGGGCCGTCGGCGAGGCGCTGCGCGACTGCGGAACGGCCGAGGCGATCGCCTGGGTGCCGATGTACCCCGTGGCGCTCGCCGACCGCGAGGCCTTCACCGACCTCGTGTGGGCCGCCGCGCGCGGCGCGGGGCTGGCGCTCGAGGTCGGCTCCCGCTGAGCACCGCTGCGAAAGGCCGAGCGACGATGGAGAAGCCGATCGTGATCTACGACGACCGCTGCGGCATGTGCCGGCGCAGCGCGCGGATGGTGCGCCGCTTCGACTGGCTGCGGCGGCTCGACGACATGGGCTACTCCGTGGCCGAGACGCGCTTCCCCGAGGTGGCGCGCGGCGCCGTCGGCGAGGGCCTGCGTGTGCGCTACCCGGACGGCGGCGTGGCGATCGGCGTCGATGCCGTGCGCGCGATCTCGATCCGGACGCCGCTCGGGGCGCCGTTCGCCTGGCTCCTGTACCTGCCCGGGCTGCACGCGCTCGGGGCGCTCGGCTACGCCCAGATCGCCAAGCGCCGCAACCCCGAGGGGGCCGCGTGCCCCCTGCCGGGCCGCTACGCGGCGCGCGGCTCCGTGTACGAGACGACGTAGACCTTGCGCACGGTCTCGGTGATGTCCCACTCGCCGACCCAGCCCTCGGGTGTGACGACGAGCGCTCCCGGCGCGAGCTGCGTCTCCGTCCCATCCTCGTTGCGCAGGACGCCCCGGCCGGCGATGACGCAGAACGTCTCGCGGTAGCCCTCGCGGCGGGCGGCGAAGGCGCCGGCGGTGCACTCCCAGACGCCCGTCTCGCTGTGCGCGTCGGAGAAGAGCACCTTGCCGGACTCGACGGGCTCGCCGCGCGTCGCGTTCGGCTTGGGCCCGATCACGTCGAGGGCGAGCGTCAGCGGGTCGTCGAAGTGGGGTGCGGTGGGGGCCATGCGGGACTCCTCGGTCGTCGTCACGGGGAGTCTAGGGGCTAGGCTTGCCCCCATGGACGATCCGCTGCGCGACCACGCCGACTCCCCGCTCGATGCGACGATCGGCCTCAGCTACCACGGCCGTGACGGCGACGACGTCGTCCTGCGGCTCGAGCCGACGCACGCGGCGCTCGGCTACGAGGACCCGCCGATGCTGCACGGCGGCGCGCTCGCCACGCTCGTCGACACCGCCGGCTGGTACGCGGTCATGGCCGCCAGCCCGGGCACCTGGGTGGCCACCGATCTGCGCTGCGACTTCCTGCGGATGGCCGACCTCTCGGCCCTGCGCGTGACGGCGCGCTGCCGCAAGGCGGGACGCACGCTCGCCGTCTGCGACGTCGAGATCGCCCCGTGGGACGCGCCGGGGAAGGCGAGCGCGATCGGCCGCATCCAGTTCATCCGCACCGGCGACTGAGCCGACGCGGCGCGGCGGCCGGTACATTGCGCCCATGGGCAATCTGATCGACGGCAAGGCGGTCGCGGCCACGGTCAGCGGCGAGGTGGCGGAGCGCACCAAGCGGCTCCTCGACGCGACCGGCATCCGCGCCGGGCTCGCGGTGATCATCGTCGGCGAGGACCCCGCCTCGCAGGTCTACGTGGCCAACAAGCACCGCGCGTGCGAGGAGGCCGGCATGCGCTCGCTGCAGGTCGAGATGCCCGCCGAGACCACGCAGATCGAGCTCGAGGCGAAGATCGACGAGGTCGCGAACGACCCGGCGATCCACGGGATGATCGTGCAGATGCCGCTGCCCGACCACCTCGACACCGACGCGGCGCTCAACCGGATCCCGTTCGAAAAGGACGCCGACGGCCTGACGGCCGACGCGATGGGCCGCCTGATGACCCTCCAGCCCGGGCCGCTGCCGTGCACGCCCGCGGGCTGCATCGAGCTGCTGCAGGCGTACGACGTCGAGATGAAGGGCGCGCACGCCGTCGTCGTGGGTCGCTCGGAGATCGTCGGCAAGCCGCAGGCCCACCTCCTGCTCAAGGAGGACTGCACCGTCACGATCTGCCACTCGCGCACCCGCGACCTCGAGGGCATCTGCCGCCAGGCCGACATCCTCGTCGCCGCCGTCGGCCGCCCGCGCATGATCGGCGCCGAGCACGTCAAGGACGGCGCCGTGGTGATCGACGTCGGCATCAACCGCCTCGAGGACGGCCTCTGCGGCGATGTCGACTTCGACGCCGTGCAGCCGAAGGCCCGGCTGATCACGCCGGTCCCCGGCGGCGTCGGGCCGATGACGATCGCGATGCTGCTGAAGAACACGGTCGCGGCGGCCGAGCGCAGCGCGGGGCGCTGAGGCGCGCGTGTCCGACGTCGAGCTGACCCCGGACGAGGTGCGCCACGTGGCCGCGCTCGCGCGGCTCGGCCTCGACGACGCCGAGGTCGAGCGGCTCGGCCGCGAGCTGACCTCGATCCTCGGGCACGTCAACACGATCGCGCAGCTGCCGATCGCGGACGTGCCGCCGACCACGCACGCGAACCCGCACGGCGACGCGCTGCGCCCCGACGCCGCGCGCCCCGGCGCGCCCCGTGCGGAGGCGCTCGCGAACGCACCCGACCCCGCGCCCGAGGGCTTCCGCGTCCCGCCGATCGGGGCGTAGGCCGTGGCGATCGACGTCATCGGGCTGACCGCCGAGCGCGCCGCCGCGCTCCTGCGCGGCCGCGCGTGCACGGCCGAGGAGCTGGCGCAGGCCTACCTGGACCGGATCGCAGCCGTCGACGGCGAGATCCACTCGTACCTCCACGTCGACCCCGAGCGCACGCTCGCCGCCGCGCGGGAGCAGGACGCCGCGGGCGTGGACGGCCTCGCGGGCGTGCCGATCGCCTACAAGGACCTCCTCTCGACGCGCGGGGTGCCGACCACGGCCGGGTCGCGGATCCTCAAGGGCTTCGTGCCGATCGAGGACGCCGACGTCGTGCGCTGGGGCAACGAGGCGGGGCTGGTGAGCCTCGGCAAGACCAACCTCGACGAGTTCGCGATGGGCTCGTCGACCGAGCACTCGGCCTACGGCCCGACGCGCAACCCGTGGGACCCGACGCGGGTCCCCGGCGGCTCGTCGGGCGGGTCGGCCGCGGTGGTGGCCGCGGGCTGCGCGCCGTGGGCGCTCGGCACCGACACGGGCGGCTCGATCCGCCAGCCGGCCGCGTTCTGCGGGCTCGTCGGCCTGATGCCGACGTATGGCTCGGTCTCCCGCTTCGGCGTCGTCGCCTTCGCCTGCTCGCTCGAGCAGGTCGGGCCGATGACCCTGACCGTCCGCGACGCGGCGCTGCTGCAGCAGGTGATCGCCCGCGACACGGACCGTGACGCGACCTGCACGGGGCCGCGCGCGCCGATCGAGGTGCCCGAGCCCGGCCGCCTCGACGGCATCACGTTCGGCGTGCCCCGCGTCGAGCTCGAGGCCGGCGTGGAGGAGGGGGTGCGCGCCCGCTTCGACGAGTCGCTCGCGATCGCGGAGTCGCTCGGCGCGCGCCTCGTCGACGTCGACCTGCCGTACGCCCGCCACGGGCTCGCCGCCTACTACGTGATCGCGCCCGCGGAGGCGTCCGCGAACCTGTCGCGCTTCGACGGCGTGCGCTACGGCCTGCGCGTCGACGCCCCGGACGTGCGCGCGATGTACGAGGCGACCCGCGACGCCGGCTTCGGGGCGGAGGTCAAGCGCCGGATCATGATCGGCACTTACGCGCTGTCGGCCGGCTACCACGATGCCTACTACGTGCAGGCGCAGCGCGTGCGCACCCTGATCCGCCGCGACTTCGACGCGGCCTTCGGGGACGTCGACGCGATCCTGCTGCCGACGGCGCCCAGCGTGGCCTTCCCGATCGGGGCGCGGCTCGACGACCCGCTCGCGATGTACGCCAACGACATCTTCACGCTCCCGGTCAACCTCGCCGGCATCCCGGCCCTGTCCGTGCCGAACGGGCTCTCGGAGGGGCTGCCGACGGGGCTCCAGATCATCGGGCCCGCGCACTCCGAGAACCTGCTCCTCCGCCTCGGAGCCGCCTTCGAGGCGGAGCACGCCTTCGACCCCGTGCCCCCGGGCCTACGGAGCGCGGCGTGAGCGGGGCCTGGCAGCGGAACGGCTACGAGGCCGTCATCGGCCTCGAGATCCACGTCCAGCTGAACACGGCCTCGAAGATGTTCTGCGCCTGCCCGAACCGCTACGGCGACGAGCCGAACACGAACGTCTGCATGGTCTGCCTCGCGCACCCGGGCGCCCTGCCCGTGGCCAACGCGGAGGCGGTGCGCCAGTCGGCCCGCGTCGGGCTCGCGCTCGGCTGCCGGATCCCCGCCGCGAGCGAGTTCAGCCGCAAGCAGTACTTCTACCCCGACAGCCCGAAGGCGTACCAGATCAGCCAGTACGACCAGCCCCTGTGCGCCGAGGGCTCGTTCCACGTCCCCGGCGAGGGCGCCTTCTCGGTGCGGATCACGCGCGCGCACCTCGAGGAGGACGCGGCCAAGATGATCCACGCGGGCGGCGACGCCGGGCGCATCCAGGGCTCCGCGGGGAGCGTCGTCGACTTCAACCGGGCCGGCACGCCGCTGCTGGAGATCGTGACCGAGCCGGACCTGCGCTCGCCTGAGGACGCGCGCCGCTTCCTGACGCTCCTGCGCGCCACGGTCGTGGCGATCGGGGCCTCCGACTGCGACATGGAGAAGGGCTCGCTGCGCGCCGACGCCAACGTCTCGATCCGCCCGCTCGGGTCGGAGGAGTACGGCACGAAGACCGAGCTCAAGAACATGAACTCGTTCCGCTTCCTCGAGCGCGGCATCGAGGCCGAGCTCGAGCGGCAGCTGGGGCTCGTGCGGGCCGGGGAGGCGGTGCGCCAGGAGACGCTCCACTTCGACCCGGCGACGGGCGGGCTGACCAGCCTGCGCTCGAAGGAGGAGGCGCACGACTACCGCTACTTCCCCGAGCCGGACCTCCTGCCCGTCGCGCAGGACCCGGACGACCTCGCGGCGCTCGCCGGGCAGCTGCCCGAGCTGCCGGTCGCGCGCTTCGCGCGTCTGACGGGTGCCGGCCTCCCCGAGGCCACCGCGCTGCTCCTCGCCACCGAGGTCGAGTTGGCCGCCTACTACGACGACCTCGCCGGCCGGGTGGGCGACGCGAAGGTGGCCGCGAACTGGGTGATGGGCGAGCTCCAGGCGCACCTCAACGCGGCGGGGATCGTCGCCGACGCGACCCCGGTCACGCCGGAGCGCCTCGCGGGCCTCGTCGCGCTCGTCGTCGCCGGCACCATCAACCAGACCTCGGCCAAGGAGGTCTTCCAGGCCCTCGTCGAGGACCCGGCGGCCACTGCGGCGGGCGTGGTGGGGGGGCGCGGCCTCGCGCAGGTCGGCGACGCCGACGAGCTCGGCGCGATCGTCGACCGGGTGCTGGCCGACCATCCCGACGAGGTCGCGGCCTTCCGCGGCGGCCGCGAGCAGGTGGTCGGGTTCCTCGTCGGGCAGTGCATGAAGGCCTCCGGCGGGCGCGCCGACGCCAAGGCCCTGCAGGCGCTCCTGCGCGAGCGGCTGACCGCCTAGGGGCGGCGCGGGCCGCCCGGCACGGGTACGATTACCCCCCTCACACGCTGGAGAGGCGCATGAAGTCCGACAAGATCTGGTTCGACGGGGAGCTCATCGACTACGAGGACATGAAGGTCCACGTCCTCACGCACGCGCTGCACTACGGCTCCGGCGTCTTCGAGGGCATCCGCGCGTACGACACGCCCAAGGGCCCCGGCGTCTTCCACCTCTCGGACCACATCGCCCGCCTGCGCCGCTCCGCCGAGCAGTACTACATGGACATCCCCTACGGCGACGAGCACCTCGCCGCGGCCGTCCACGAGACGATCGCGGCCAACAAGCTCCCCGCCTGCTACATCCGCCCGCTGGTCTTCCGCGGCGCCGGCGAGATGGGCATCAACCCGCTCAACTGCCCCGTGCACACGATGGTCGCCGTCTGGTCGTGGGGCGCCTACCTGGGTGACGAGGCGATCAAGAACGGCATCCGCTGCATGATCTCGTCGTGGCGCCGGATCGGCCCCAACATGATCCCGGCGACCGCCAAGGCCTCGGGCCAGTACCTCAACTCTCAGCTCGCCAAGATCGAGGCGATCAAGCACGGCTACCAGGAGGCGATCCTGCTCAACGAGCAGGGGATGATCGCCGACGGCTCCGGCGAGAACGTCTTCGCGGTCAAGGACGGCACGCTCTACACGCCGCCGATCAGCGCCTCGTGCCTGCCCGGCATCACGCGCCACGCGGTGATGGAGATGGCCACCACGCTCGGCGTCGAGACCGTCGAGCGCGACCTCACCCGCGCCGAGCTCTACTTCGCCGACGAGGTGTTCCTGACGGGCACGGCCGCCGAGGTCACCCCGGTCGCCTCGCTCGACGACCACCACATCGGCAAGGGCCCGATCACGGGGAAGATCCAGGAGATCTTCTTCGCGGTCGTGCACGGCGAGCACGAGCTCTCCGCGACCTACCTCGAGTACCCCGCCTGACGTGAGCGGCTCGCCCGAGCCGATCCCGATCGCACGGCCCGACATCGGCCCGCGCGAGGAGGAGCTGGTCCTCGAGGTTTTGCGCAGCGGCAACCTCTCGCTCGGCCCGATGGGGCCGCGCTTCGAGCGCGCCTTCGCCGACTGGCTGGGCGTGCGCCACGCCGCCGCCGTCTCGAGCGGCACCGCGGGCCTGCACCTGCTCGCGCACCTAGCGGGCGCCGGGCCCGGCGGCGAGGTGATCACGTCGCCGTTCTCGTTCGTGGCCAGCGCCAACTGCGCGCTCTACACGGGCGCCGACGTCGTCTTCGCGGACATCGACCCCGCCACGTTCAACCTCGACCCCGCCGCGGTCGAGGTGGCGATCACGCCCCGCACCAAGGCGATCGTCGCGGTGCACGTCTTCGGGCTGCCGTGCCGGATCGAGGAGATCCGGGCGGTCGCCGACCGCCACGGGGTCGCCGTGATCGAGGACGCGGCCGAGGCCCTCGGGGCGCGCCGCCAGGGCCGCCTCGTCGGCACCACGGGCTCGCCGGCCGTGTTCGCCTTCTACCCCAACAAGCAGATGACGACGGGGGAGGGCGGCGTCGTCACCACCGACGACGATGCGGTGCACGAGGCCATTCTCAGCCTGCGCAACCAGGGCCGCGCGGACTCCGGCCAATGGCTCGCGCACGACCGCCTCGGTTGGAACTACCGCATGGACGACCTGTCGGCGGCCGTCGGCCTCGCGCAGGTCGAGCGGCTCGACGGCATCCTCGCGCGCCGCGCCGCGGTGGCGGACCGCTACGGCACGCTCCTCGCCGGGCTCGACGGCGTCGAGCTGCCGGTCGAGGTGCCGGGCGATACGCGTTCGTGGTTCGTCTACACGGTCCTGCTCGACCCGGCTGTCGACCGCGACGCCGTGATCGGCCTCTTGGCCGCGCGGGGGGTGGCCTCGAAGCCGTACCTGCCGGCGATCCACCTGCAGCCGCTCTACCGCGACCTCGGCCACGGGCCGGGCCAGCTGCCGGTCTGCGAGGCCGTCTCGGCGCGCTGCCTCGCCCTGCCGTTCTTCGGGGCGCTGACCGCGGACCAGCAGGAGCGCATCGTGGCCGAGCTGGCGGCGATCCTCGCCGATCCGCCCCTGCGGTAGATAGTCTGAGGGTCGATGCCGGCGCTCGTGGCGACACCCGTGGCGCAGTACACGACGACGACGTCATGGATCGCCGCGCCCGTGGTCGGGCAGGGCAACCTCGCCTGGCTCGAGGTCGGGCGCGCCGATGGATCGACGCGGACCGTCGCGGCCTTCCGCGGCGACCGCCTCGTCCTGTGGGCCGAGGGCCGCACCAGCACGGTGGTCCACGAGGACTGCAACCCGGGCGACTGTGACATCGTGCGCGCCCCCGTCGCCGGCGCTGACGGCGCCTTCGCGTACAGCGTGGCGTTCCCCGGCACCGCGGGCTACGTGGCGAGCGTGTCGCGGGCCGGTGGCTCGAACGTCGTCGCCGAGGACGTCACCGATCCGGAGCTGATCCGGGACCCGCACCTCGTGACCACGACGGCGGCGGCCGTCGTCTGGGTCGAGGACGGCTCGGTGCGGATCGCGCCGGCCGTCGGCGGCACGGCGGCGGTCCTCGTCGGCGCGGAGGCCACGGGCGGCGAGGTGACGTCGATCTCGGCCGGCCCGGCCGGGATCGCCTGGTCGGTGCGCCGCCTCGACGGGGGCAGCGCGATCGTCGTGCGCGCCATCACCGGACAGGTCGCGGTGCGGGCGGAGGAGCCCGCGGGCGGCGCCCAGCTCGCCCAGCCCCTCCTGATGGACGACGGCACGATCGTCGCGGTCAGCCGCCGCATCGTGCGCGGCCGCTACGCCATCGACCTGATCGCGATCGCCCCCGACGGCGCGCGGCGGGTCCTCGCCCAGTCGACGCCGTTCGGCCGGGGCGGCCCGCTCGAGGCGATGCGGCCCGCGGTCAGCGGCACCCGCGTCGCCGCGCGGCTGCGCGAGGGCCGGGGCGGCGCGAGTGACGCGATCTGGGTGTTCGACCTCGCGACGGGCGCCAAGCAGCGCGTCACGGCCGCGGACCGCGCCCGCGAGCGCCTGTCGGACCCGGCGCTCGGCGGCGGACGCCTGGTCTGGGCGAAGACCGAGCTGCGTGGCTCGTCGCTTGTGCGGGCGCGCGTCCTGTCGGCCGCCGTGCGCGGCTAGAACGGCGACACGAAGACCGTGACCGGGGTGCCCGGCGGCACCTTGCTGCCGGCCGACGGGTCGAGGCGGAAGACCTTGTCCTGCGGCAGGAGCGAGCCGTCCGCGTTGATGCCCTGCGGGATCAGCCCCGCCTGGTCGAGCAGGGGCTCGGCCTCGGCGAAGGTGCGGCCGACGACGTTCGGGACGAGCGCGCCCGCGTAGTCGCCGCTGGTCCAGATCGTGATCACCGAGTCGCGCGGGGCGAGCGCGACGGCGGCCGGGTCCTGCGAGACGACCGACCCGATCGGCAGCCCGCGGGCGTCCTGCTGGTCCTGCACGACGACCCGGAATCCGGCGGCTCGCAGGCGCGAGATCGCGGTCTCGGCGGTGCTCGGGACGTCGTCGGTCGCGATCACGGAGGGCACGAGCACGCTGGGGACGCGGCGCGCGATCGCCAGCGTGACCACGGTGCCGGGCTCGACGGCGCTGAGCGGCGCAGGCGTCTGGGCGACGACGGTCCCGGGCTCCTCCGACGGCTCCGCGGGGCGGTACTCGAAGCGCAGGAGGAGGCCCGAGCCGGTCGACAGGCTCGTCGCCTTGCGCTTCGTCGACGAGGTGAAGTCGGGGACGGGCACGAGGTCGGCCTCGCAGGGCAGGACCTCCTGTGGCAGGCGGTCGATCGCCCAGACCACGATCTGCGCGTACTCGCAGCCGGGGTCCACGCGCAGGCCGGTCGCGGGGTCGATCGCGATCGGTTCGGACGGCACGCCGTCGGGGTACGGCCAGTCCTCGGCGGGCTGGTAGCGCAGGGCCGCCCTCATGAACGTCGACCACATGATCGCTGGGAAGGTGCCGCCGTAGACGGGGCTGCCGTAGTAGCCGCGGGTCATCGGCAGGGCCGGGTTCTCGTAGCCGACCCAGGTCGAGACGGCGCGCTGCGGGGTTATGCCGACGAACCAGGCGTCCTTGTAGTCGGTGGTGGTGCCGGTCTTGCCCGCGGCGGGCCGCCCGATCCGGGCGTTCTGGCCGGTGCCGTCGGTGATCACGGCGCGCATCGCGTCGATGGTGGTGAGGGCGTCCTCGCGGCTGACCGCCTCGACCACGCGGGGCTTGTTGGCGAGCACGGAGCCGTCGGGGAACTCGATCTTTCGGATCGAGATCGGATCGAGCGAGGGGTCCTCGATGCCGGCGTCGGGCGTGTGGAACAGGATCGATCCGCCGGTGCGGCGGCCCTCGTTCGCGATGGTGGCGTAGGCGTGGGCCATCTCGAGCGGCGAGACCCCGATGAAGAGGCCGCCGAGGCCGATGGCGGGCTGGCCGTCGTCGATCGGCGTGGTGATGCCGAGGCGCCGCGCGACGTCGGCGATGGGGGCCGGCTTGACCAGCCAGGTCAGCTGGGCGAAGACGGTGTTGTCCGAGACGGCCATGGCCTGCGGCAGGGAGAGGTCGTCGCCGTAGTCGTGCTCCGAGTTGCGGACGTACCAGAACTGCTTGCCGCCGAGGTCGTAGAGCACCTTCTGCGAGCGGAACACCGTCGAGGGGCGGATGCCCTGCTCGAGGGCGGCCAGGTAGACGAACGGCTTGAAGGCGGAGCCGGGCTGGCGGCGGGCAGAGGCGGGCACGTTGAACTGGTGCTTGAGCGAGTACGGCTTGCCGCCGGCCATCGCCTTGACCTCGCCGGTCTCGGGCTCGATCGACACGAGCGCGCCTTGCGGGCCGGGCTTCGGCAGGGTGCGGGCGAGCGCCGTCTCGGCGATCCGCTGCTCGCGGGCGTCGAGCGTGGTGATCACCTTGAGGCCGCCGCCGAAGGTCTGGCCGGTGCCGAAGCGGTTGACGAGCTGCTCCGTGATGAACTGGACCCAGTACGGGTAGGCGGTGTCGGGCTCCCTCAGCTCCTCGCGCGAGAGCGGCAGGAGGCGCCGGCTCTGCTCGATCTCCGCCGCCTCCGGGTCGAGGAAGCCCTGCTCCGCCATCTGGTCGAGCACGACGTTGCGGCGCGTGAGCGCCACCTCGGGGTTCTGCAGCGGGTCGTACGTGGAGGGCGACTTGAGGATCGCGGCGAGCAGCGCCGAGTCGGCCGGGTCGAGGGCGTTGGCGGTCGTGTTGAAGTAGAACTTCGCCGCCTCCTCGACGCCGTACGTGTTGTGGCCGAAGTAGACGGTGTTGAGGTAGGCGGTGAGGATGCGGTCCTTCGACCAGCGCTGCTCGAGCTGCCAGGCCAGCGAGGCCTCGCGCACCTTGCGCTCCACGGTCTGCTCGTTCGACAGGTAGGTGTTCTTGACGAGCTGCTGCGTGATCGTGCTGGCGCCCTCGTTGGTGCCGAGGGTGACGCGGTTGAAGACGGCGCGCGCGATGCCGGGGAGGTCGACGCCGCGGTGGTCGTAGAAGCGCTTGTCCTCGACGGCGACGACCGCGTTCTTCATGTCCGGCGAGATCTCCTTGCTGCCGACGATCTTGCGTGACTCCGTGCTGCGCAGGATCGCGATCCGGCGCGGCGCGCCCGTCTCGCCCGTGATCCAGATCGACCCGTCCTGCGCGAGCGCGGTCTCGCGGCCGTCGAACTGCTCGAGCGAGGGCAGGTCGGCGGTGATCGCGGTGGCGAAGCCGTACGAGGCGGCGGCCAGGGCGATCGTGCCCACGAGCGCCGCGATCACGAGCACGCGCAGCCAGTGCCAGCGCCGCCGGCGCGGGGTGCCGGGGGTCGGCGCGTCCTCCGGCAGATCGAGGACGAGCCGGCCGGCGCGGGGCAGGAGTGAGCGTCGTCGGGCCATCAGGCGGGCGCGGGATCCGGGTCCCACGCCCAATGGTATCCCGCGCGCGCCCGTCCGCGGCCGGTATCCTGCCCCGCGGG